>Ga0207671_10000041_pt1 | contig 216095 bp, 181 predicted proteins | sample KBSC24metaG_FD_184352 | JGI IMG/M metagenome (GOLD analysis project Ga0207671, IMG submission 184352) | Corn rhizosphere microbial communities from Kellogg Biological Station, Michigan, USA - KBS C2-4 metaG (SPAdes) (version 2) | ecosystem: Host-associated > Plants > Roots > Rhizosphere >...
TGAAGATCAAGAGCAAGATCAAAAGCGCACAAGCGGAACGCCGCGGGCTGCGCCGCGTGCTCTCGTTGGATCTTCGCGAGTGCCTGCATCCCCCTCTCCCCGCCGGGGAGAGGGTTGGGGTGAGGGGCCGGGCGGAGCGCGACCCTGAATCTCGCGGCGAGCTCAAAAGGCTCTTCTCCTCGCCAAGCTTCGACACCGCAACGACCCATGCACTACCAACAAGCCCCACCGCCGGCAGCATCACCCGACCCCGCCGCCTCCTTCCTCCCCGTATCGTCGACACTCAACACCCCGCACGCATCGCCCGTCTGCGCCGCTGATGGCCAGGCCACTGCCACGAAGCTCTGCGGACTATCCCCCGCCCCCAACCGCAACGTCGCCCTATAGAACCTTTGCTCCGACCACGCCGGTTCGACAAAGCCAAGGTCAGCCAGATCGCCATAACGGTTATAGGTCGCGTAATGGCGCTCCTGCGCATGAGCGATGCGCAACAGCAGCTCCTTGCCCTCGACGCGCCGCGCGCGATAGGCATGACGCCGGTACGCCGGCAGCGCCACCGCTGCGAGCACGGCGACGATGGCCAGCGCCGCCAGCAGTTCGACCAGGGAGAAGCCACGCTCGCCACCGCGCATGGGCTCAGTCCCCGCTACCCTCGCCGCCGGCGGCGAACACGCTTTCCCGGACCTGCACGACGTTCGGACGGCCGCCGGTGGCACGTGCGGTGATGCGGTAGATGCGCCGCCCCGTAGCTGCCGTGGTGCCCGCGTTTGCCGGCCCCAGATCCTCGATGAGGTAAACCGGATTTCTCGCCAGCACGGCCGTCCTGCGCGCTTCGGCGTCCAAGCCGCTGCCCGGCAGCATGGTGAAGTCGCGGCTGCCGTTGCTACCCCGGTATTCGGTTGCGCCCTCGGTTATCCATCCGGATGCGTGGCGGAAAGCTTCTATCGATGCATTCGGATGCGCCGGATCGTCGATATGGCAATCGGCGACCGGCGCCTCGCCGCAATGCAGCGCCCCTGCGGCAGCACCGCTCCAAAGCCGCCACTGCGCGCCGCGCAATGCGGCTTCGGCGGCGAACGCGGCCTGCTGCGCATTGCGCTGCGCGCCGGCCATGCGCTCCTGCAGCAGGGCCTGTCCCACGGCTCCGCTTGCAAGCAGCGTCAAGAGCAGCAGGAAGATCAAGGCCAGCAACAGCACGATGCCGCGTTGTGGCGCCATGCGGTCCAGCGGGCGCGGGCAGGAAATTCGATGCATGCCGGGTTCCTCGCGCCGTCGTTATCGGCTGTCATGGCGCACGGCCACGAACGCGCTGAACTCGCGCCGCAGCATGCGCGGATCGAAGCCCTGTTCGGAGGGGCGCACGGCACGGGTGGCGGCGTCCGGCGGCGCGGGCTTGAGGTCGCCGTCGATGCTGTAGGCATAGCGCATGGCAACGGCATCGAGCGCTCCATGCACCTGCTGGCCGTCCATCAGGACATGAACTTCGATGGATCGCACCGTCCGCCATAGGCAACCGTAGTCATTGTCATCCGCGGGACAAGCAATGCTGCCGCCGCCGCGATCGTCGACTCGCGCCGCCGTGAGATGGCGGACTGCGCCCGCGGCATCTTCTACGCCATAGCTGAAATCCATCCGCTCCACGCCGCGCACCACCTCGTTGGCCAGGCCATTCTCGCGGCGCATCAACGCGCCGGTAGCGGCGCCATCGCCGGCGTCCACCACCTGCAGGTAATAGGTGACGGTGCGGAAATCGCGGTTGAAGTCGAACAGGCGCAGCGCGGCGAAGGACGGAGGCAGCGCAGGCGAAGCGATGTTGCGGCCGGTTTCGACCGCATCGGGATAGAACGTGTTGCCGCCTTGCAGATTCGCCGAAAAGATCTGCGCGGACGCACAGCCGGCCAGCATCAGCAGATCGCCCGGCTGGAAGACATCGGCGATTGCCTGATCCTGCGCACCGGCGTGGATGGCGACATGGTGGATCGTGCCCTGCGCAGTACCGACGACCGCGCCGGCACCTGCGGACCATCCGCCACCCATGTCCAGATAGCGCAGCGTCAGCACGTCGGCACCCACGACGCGCTGGCCCACGGCGCGGCCCATCGCAGGCAGGCTCGCCGGTGTTTCCGGCACGCAACTCTTCTTGCCGCATTGATAACCACGCATCCACAGAAAGGACGGAAAGCGGTACGGCGATGAAGGGAACGCCGGATAAGGCGCATGCCCCCATCGCGCCGTCACGTCGTGCAATGCGCTGTTCAAGCCGGTGGCCTGGACGATGGGAATGGCGCCTTCTTGCGGACAATAGAACGCGTTCGCCATGCGCAGATCCCGCGTCACGCGCGCAATGGCGAAGCGGCCGTTTTCCTGCAGGCGGGCGAACTGGCTCAGCATGCGCTGGCTGGCCGAGACGGCGAGAAGCACAGCGACGAAGCCGCTGGCCACGATCAGGCCGAGCGCCATGGCGACCATCAGCTCGATTAGGGAAACACCTATCGTGCGATAGCGGAAGGTCACGACACTCATGGCTGGAACACCCAGGCCAAGCTGCGCATCGCCGCGGCGCGATGTTGCCGGTCGCCCGCGCCGCGCTCGAGCCAGCGCACCGTCATCGTGCACAAACCGCTGAACGGAGTCGGCGTGCCGGCGGGCGATACAACCATGTGGCGATCGCAATGAATAGTGCCCTTGCCTTTCGGCAGCACCGTCTGCAGCCGTGCCGCCCACATGGCCCGGTCATGCGCCGCGAGAGCGCCCGGCGCGCACGCAGCAGCAATACCACAGGCCGTCGCACCGCCTTGCGCTTCACCCTCGTAAGCATCGGCCCGCACGCCGGCCGGATTGGCGCGCATGCGCTCCACCATGTCGCCGGCGAGGAAGCTTGCCTGGGTGCGCAGGTAGCCGGCGTGGGTGGCGCGTGCCGCAAGCATCATCCAGCCGCTGAGGCCGATGGCGCCGATGCTGAAGATGGTGAGGGCGACGAGGACTTCGAGGAGCGAGATGCCGCGTGATGATGCGGGGATGGACATCGTTTCCTTCCTTGAGGGAATGGATGTCCAGGTTAGGCAGGTCGGGCATCGGAGAAGATGGAAGCGATGTTTTTCTCGAAGTGCTGAAGAAAGGCGCTTCGGAACGGAAAAAGCTAGATGTCCATCACGTGGGTGACGGGTTGCGCTTCACTGAAATGAACTTGCTGCTCGACGAGAATCGGCCGCTTTTCAGCCTGGTTTGCGCTGGTCGCGATATCCGCCTTGCGCTCCGCCCGGCCCCTCACCCCAACCCTCTCCCCGGCGGGGAGAGGGAGATGTATGCCGTCGCGAAGACCCAACGAGAGCACGCGGCGCTCCGCTTGTGCGCTTTTGCTCTGGCTTTTGATCTTGCTCTTGCTCTTGATCTTCAACCCCCTTGGCGCGGCGGTGAGGGCTGGACGATCAGGCCCCGCAGGGGGCGAGGACAGGAGTCCTCGCCTTTTTGACGGGACATGGATGTCCCGTCAAAAAGCCCGGCCAGCCCTCACGTACCCGCAGCAGCGAAGCTGCGGAGGGCGCCGTGCAGGGTGCCCTTCTCTTTGCCTACTTTCTCTTGGGCAAGCAAGAGAAAGTAGGTCGGGCCGCGGCAGCGGCACGAAACCACTCGCCAACGGCGAGACAAAGCTACGCGCAACGCGACCATCGAGCGTGGTCGTTACTGGATGACTCGCTTCGCTCGCCCCTTCGGGGCCGCCCTTCGGGCGTTCTTCGCGCTACGCGCTCGTCCGGCCTACGCCGGGATGACGAGCAAAAGGCGCCGGCTGCACAGCTAAAGCAGAAGCGTTGGGGCGAGCCCCAGCCCCTCACCCCAACCCTCTCTCCCACAGGGACTACCTTCGGGTCCCCCGGAGGGCAGAGAAGGCAGAAGCTCACGCCAGGGCCGCGTCATCCTCGGCAGCCACGAAGCCACCCGTCTGCCGCTTCCACAAGCGCGCATACAAACCGTCGCGCGCGATCAGCTCGGCATGCGTGCCGCTCTCCACCACATGCCCCTTGTCCATCACCACCAGCCGATCCATCCGCGCGATGGTCGACAGCCGGTGCGCGATGGCGATCACCGTCTTGCCGCGCATCAGCAGCTCCAGGCTGTCCTGGATCGCCGCTTCCGCCTCCGAATCCAGCGCCGAGGTGGCCTCGTCCAGGATCAGGATCGGCGCGTCCTTCAGCAGCACGCGCGCGATGGCGATGCGCTGGCGCTGGCCGCCGCTGAGCTTGACGCCACGCTCGCCGACGTGGGCGTCGTAGCCGGTGCGCCCCTCCCCGTCCACCAGCTGCGGGATGAACTCGTCGGCGCGCGCCTTGCGCACCGCCTCGCGGATCTCTTCCTCGGTGGCGTCGGGGCGTCCGTACAGCAGGTTGTCGCGAATCGAGCGATGCAACAGCGACGTGTCCTGCGTGACCACGCCGATCTGCGAACGCAGGCTCTCCTGCTGCACGCCGGCGATGTCCTGGCCATCGATCAGGATGCGCCCGTCCTCCAGGTCGTACAGGCGCAGCAGCACGTTGACCAGGGTGGACTTGCCCGCGCCGGAAGGACCCACCAGGCCGATCTTCTCGCCGGGACGCACGGCCAGGTCCAGGCCGGCGATCACGCCGCCCTTCTTGCCGTAGTGGAAATGGATGTCCTCGAAGCGCACGCCACCGCGGTTCACCTGCAAGGGCACGGCGTCGGGGCGGTCCTGCACCAGGCGCGGCCTGGCGATGGTCTCCAGGCCGTCCTGCACGGTGCCTACGTTCTCGAAGATGCCGTTGACCACCCACATGATCCAGCCGGACATATTGTGGATGCGGATGACCAGGCCGGTGGACAGCGCGATCGCGCCCACCGTCACGCGGCCCTGGCTCCACAGCCACACCGCCAGCGCCGAGGTGCCCACGATCAGCAGGCCGTTGAGCGCGCTGATCGTGGCGTCCATGGCGGTGGTCAGGCGGGTCATCGAGCGCATGCGCTGGATCTGCTCGCCCATCGCCTCGGCCACGTAGGCCTCCTCGCGGCGGGTATGCGCGAACAGCTTCAGGGTGAGGATATTGCTGTAGCCGTCGACGATGCGGCCCATCAGGCGCGAGCGCGCTTCGGACTGTTTCCAGGAACGCTCCTTGGTGCGCGGCACGAAATACGCGAGGGTGATGACGTACAGCACCAGCCACAGCAGCAGCGGCGCCGCCAGCCACACGTCCGCCTGCGCGAACATCACCAGCGCGCTGCCGGTGTAAATGGTGACGTACCAGATCGCATCGACGATCTGCACCGCCGATTCGCGCAGCGAGCCGGCGGTCTGCATGATGCGGTTGGCGATGCGGCCGGCGTAGTCGTTCTGGAAGAAACCCAGGCTCTGGCGGATCACATAGCGATGGTTCTGCCAGCGGATGCGGCTGGTGAGGTTGGGCACGATCGCCTGGTTGACCAGCAGGTCGTGCAGCAGGATCAGCACCGGGCGCGCGACCAGCGTGACCAGCACCATCCACAGCAGTTCGCGGCCGTGCCTGGCGAAGAAGTCCGCCGCCGGCGCGCCCTTGGCCAGGTCGACGATGCGGCCGATGAAGCCGAACATCGCCACCTCGACGATGGCCACACCAAAGCCGACCACGATCGCGGCGGCGAACACCGGCCACACCTGGCGCAGATAGAACACGTAGAAACGCCATACCGAGTCCGGTGGCATGCCGTCCTCGGGTTCCTTGAAGGCATCGATCAGGGATTCGAACCAGCGGAAGATCATGGAGAGGTCCTGCCATGCCAGGCGAGGCATGGTGCCTGAGAGGGGGGTGAGGGGAATGACAAGTAGATTGGGGTGAGCATAGCGAACCCCAACGTGGCGGCATGCTGCGGTGCCTGGTTGGGGTTCGCCTCCGGCTCACCCCAACCTACAATGCGCGCCTCATGTCCAAGCCCACACCCACCCTCGCCGTCGTCGGCGCCGGCCCCGCCGGCCTGATGGCCGCCGAAACCGCCCGCGCCGCCGGACTCGAGGTCGATGTCTACGAGGCCAAGGGCTCGGTCGGCCGGAAATTCCTGCTCGCCGGCGTGGGCGGCATGAACCTCACGCATGGCGAGCCGCGTCCCGCTTTCGACCGGCGCTACGGCGAGCGCGCCGCGGCGGTCGGCCGCTGGCTGGACGACTTCGATGCCGATGCGCTGCGCGAATGGGCGCGCGGGCTCGGCGTGGAAACCTTCATCGGCAGCTCCGGCCGCGTGTTCCCGGCCGACCTCAAGGCCGCGCCGCTGCTGCGCGCCTGGGTGCATCGCCTGCGCGAGAGCGGGGTGCGCTTCCATGTGCAGCATCGCTGGCTGGGCTGGACCGACGAAGGTGCGCTGCGCTTCGCCACGCCCGGCGGCGAGCTGGCGGTGCGCGCCGACGCCAGCGTGCTCGCCCTCGGCGGCGGCAGCTGGCCACAGCTCGGTTCGGACGGCGCCTGGCAGCCGTGGCTGGTCGCGCGCGGCGTGGACGTGGCGCCGCTGCAGCCGGCCAACTGCGGCTTCGATATCGGCTGGAGCGCGCACCTGGCCGGGCGCCACGCCGGCGCGCCGCTGAAACCGGTGGTGGCGCACTGGCGCGATAACGACGGCCGCGAAGAGCAGCGCCAGGGCGAATGCGTGATCACCGCCACCGGCATCGAAGGCAGCCTGGTCTATGCGCTGTCGGCGCGGCTGCGCGAAACCATCGCACGCGAGGGCCAGGCCACGCTCACGCTGGACCTCGCGCCGGACCGCCCGCTCGAACGGCTGGAACGGGACCTGGCCAAGCCGCGCGGCAGCCGCTCGCTCAGCGAGCATCTGCGCCGCCAGGCCGGCATCGCCGGCGTCAAGGCGGCCCTGCTGCACGAGCTGGTGGACAAGGACAGCCTGCACGACAGCGCGAAACTGGCACGCGCGATCAAGCGGCTCGAGCTGATCCTGAAACAGCCCCGCCCCATCGCCGAAGCGATCAGCAGCGTCGGCGGCGTGCGCCTGGAAGCGCTGGACGACGGCCTGATGCTGACCGCCCTGCCCGGCGTCTTCTGCGCGGGCGAGATGCTCGACTGGGAAGCCCCGACCGGCGGCTACCTGCTTACCGCCTGCTTCGCCAGCGGGCTGCGCGCCGGCTGCGCCGCCGCGGCATGGGCGCTGGCGCGGCGCCATGACAGCTTCCGCTTCGCTACGGGCAGAGGTGAGGGTACTGGCGAAACGCGAGCGTGACGTGCACCGCTCCGCCCGCACCCTCATCCGGCTGCCGCCATCTGAAAAGGTGAGGTGATCCCCTCTCCCTCCGGCGACCCGAAGGTAGTCCCCGTGGGAGAGAGGGGATGGGGTGAGGGTACGGGCGGAGCGCAGCGCTGAACCTCGCGCTACGCCCCAAAGCTTCGCGCCGCAGCGCGCTTACTTCAGATTCGCCTTGCTGGCATCGATATCCGCCTGCAACTTCGTCGCCAGCTCCTTCGACGCGTTGTCCAGCAGGCTGACGAACAGCGTCGGATAGTTGGTCTGCGCATTGACCGCGGCCGTCGGCTCCAGGTGCGGCTCGCTGCGCGTGACGAAGCCGCGCGCATTGGTGGTGCAGCGCATGCTGATGTCCAGCGTGGCGATCGAGGGCTTGTCGTCCTCGTGGCGCACGCGGATATCGGTCTTGACCCGCTCGCAGGCCACCGTGAGGTTGGAGATATAGGCCGGCTGCAAGGCCTGGCGCAGCTGCGCCTGCAGCACTTCGGACACGGGACGCGACGGGCTCAGCACCACCTTCTCGTCCAGGCCACGCACCTGCAGGTCGCCCGCGGTGGGCTCCACGCTGATCCACGGCGCGAAGGCCGGCACCACCAGCGCATCCACCGGTGCGGTCTCGCGCGCCTTGTGTCCCCCGCAGGCGGCCAGCGCCAAAGCCAGCACCGCCAGGCCCGCCCCGCGGGCCATCGTCGTCTTGTTCATGGTTTTCCCCCCAGCGAATTGTTCGGAATGTACCTTGCACTGCGGCAATCGGGCAACGTCGGATGCGCCTCAATGCGGCGCGGTTCGCAGGAATTGCCCACTCCGGCGCATCCGTCTAGCCGTCCAATCGCCGCGGCGGCTCAGGCCACCCGGTAGTTGTCCACCTCACGGTAACGGCGCGCATAGGCGCCGAAAGCCAGCGCAGCCAGCAGCGCGAAGGCGGCGAAGAAGAACATCTGGAACGCATCGATGCTGAGCCCGGTGGTCGCGATATGCCCGGTCACCGCCTCGTGCCGCACGGCAGCGTTGGCGATCAGCACCCACAGGTTGCCGATGGTGGTGGCCAGGTACCAGAAGCTCATCATCACGCCCTTCATCGAGGCCGGCGCCTGGCTGTAGGCGAACTCCGGCCCGGTGGCCGCGACCAGCACCTCGCCGAAGGTCAGCAGCAGGTAGGGCAGCACCTGCCACACGATCGACAGCGCCTGGCCGTCGTCGAGCAGCAGCTGATAGCCGCCGACCACGATCCAGGCCAGGCCGGCGAAGGCGATGCCGGCGGTCATCTTGCGCAGCGCGGTGGGCTCGACGCCGCGCCGGCGCAGCAGCGGGAACAGCACCAGGTTGTTGAACGGGATCAGCAGCATCACCAGCAGCGGGTTGAGCGCCTGCATCTGCGCCGGGTGGAACCAGCCCGGCGCGGCCATCGCAGTGCCCTGCAGCACCCAGGTCGAGGCCTTCTGGTCGAACAGCGAGAAGAACGGCGTGGTCAGCGCGAAGATCACCAGCACGCGCAGCACATTGCGCGCGCCGTCCACCGACACCAGCGGATGCCGCCCGCGCGCCCGCTCCAGCTGCAGCCAGGCGCCGCCGCCGACGCCGCCGATCAGCGCGACGATGGCCAGGCACAGCGCGATCACGAAGCCCAGCGCCGGCGTCATGGCCAGCGCCGCCAGCGCGGCAAGCACGCCCGCGCCGGCCAGCCACAGGCCCGGCCGCGCCTGCCCCGGCGCACGGGTGAGCAGAGCGCTGCGCACCACGCGGGAGAACGCATCCGGATCCGGCGGCGACGGCGGCACCATCACGTAGCGATGGCGCCCCAGCCACAGCACGAAGGTGGCCACGAACATCAGCGCGCCGGGAATGCCGAACGCCACCGCCGCGCCGTAGTGGCGCAGGAACATCGGCATCAGCAGCGAGGCGAAGAACGAGCCGAAGTTGATGATCCAGTAGAAGGCGTCGAACACCGGCTTGGCCAGGTGCTTGTTGCCGCTGTCGAACTGGTCGCCGACGAAGGAGGCCACCAGCGGCTTGATCCCGCCCGCCCCCAGTGCGATCAGGCCCAGGCCGGCATAGAAGCCGGTGGGATGGTGCTCGAACAGCGCCAGGCACAGGTGGCCCAGGCAGTACACGAGGCTCATCCACAGCACGGTGTGGTATTTGCCGAAGAAGCGGTCGGCCAGCCAGCCGCCCAGCAGCGGGAAGAAGTACACGCCGATCACGAAGGTGTGGAACACGTCCTTGGCCGCGCCGGGACGCTGCGCCTCCGGCAGGTGCAGCAGCAGCGAAGTGATCAGGAACGGAGTGAGGATGTTGCGCATCCCGTAGAAGGAAAAGCGCTCGCAGCCCTCGTTGCCGATGATGTAGGGGATCTGGCGCGGCAGGCGGCCGCGGGCGATGGAAGAGGCGGCGCTCATGCGTGCTCCGGAGGTCCGGCCAAAAGACCCGAGTGTGCCGCAATATCTTGCGAACACCAAGCAAGTGCCGCGTCATGCGGCCCTGTTAAGCTGCGCGCCACTTCGAACGGCGGCTTCCATGCGCTCCTTCAGACCCTTGCTCGTGCTGGCCGTCGTGGCGATCGCGGCCTTCTTCTGGAATCGCCATCCGCCGACGCCAGCGCCGACTGTCGCGCCGTCGTCCCAGGCGGCCGTCGCGCCGTCCGCCCACCCGCCGCGCAACGAGTCCGCGCCGGCCGGCGGCCTGCCGTCGTTCCTGCCGCCCGAAGCACGCGACACGCTCGCGCTGATCGCCCGCGGCGGTCCGTTCCCGAACCGCCAGGACGGTACCGTGTTCGGCAATCGCGAAGGCCTGCTGCCGGCGCAGCCGCGCGGCTATTACCACGAGTACACGGTGGACACGCCCGGCCTCGACAACCGCGGCGCGCGGCGCATCATCACAGGCGGTAACCCGCCGGTGGTCTACTACTACACCGACGACCACTACCGCTCGTTCCGCGCATTCAAGGTGCCGCAATGACCACCCAGGACCACGACATCGACCTGCTCGACCCCGACGCCGGCGGCGTGTTCTTCGTGGTCGAGGACGACCTCGACCCGCTCGCCGCCCAGGGCGCCGGCCACGGCCTGTTCGTCGCGCGCACCAGCCTCAAGGGCTGCACCGGCAAGGACGAACTGCTGCGCCGCCTCAAGGCATCCTGGCGCCTGCCCGCCGAGTTCGGCGACAACTGGGACGCCCTGGCCGACAGCGTCAACGACCTGGACTGGCTCGAAGGCAGCGGCTACCTGCTGCTGTTCGACCACGCCGACGACCTGCGCGAAGCCAGCGAGGAAGACTTCGACATCCTGCTGGACATCCTCGACGAAGCCGCCGAGACCTGGCAGGAAGACGGCAAGCCGTTCTTCGCCTTCTTCGCCATGCCCGAAAGCGCCTTCAACGATCCGGATTTCTGATGCAGTCCATCGATTTCGACCTCGACGACCGCCACGAACACGTGGAACTCAACCAGCTGCTGAAACTGACCGGCCTGTGCGACAGCGGCGGCGCCGGCAAGGCGATCGTGGCCAGCGGGGCGGTGTATGTGGATGGGCAGCAGGAGCTGCGCAAGACCTGCAAGATCCACGCGGGGCAGGTCGTCGAGATCGACGATGTGCGGATTCGCGTAAAACGCGCCGGTATCACACCGGCGTAGGTTGGGGTGAGCCGCAGGCGAACCCCAACGGGCGCTCGGCGAACCCGTACGCCTGTTGGGGTTCGCCTGCGGCTCACCCCAACCTACGCCGGCTTACGCGGGCAGCGGCAGCGCCTCGATGCGCGCCCGCAGATGCGTCACCTGCGGCAGCCGCAGCAGGAACTCCCGTTCCAGCAGATCCAGGATCTCGTCGGTATCGACCAGGCTGCGCCGCACCGTCTCCCCTCCCAGCGTATGCACCGCAAAATCCCGGTTGCGCAGGGTCAAGCGCCGCGCCGGCGCCGTCCTCGCGATATTCAAGCCGTGCAGGAAATGCGACTCCGGGAACGTCGACGAATAGTGGTTCGCCACCACATAGTCGACATCTTCCTTCGGCTGCAGATCGAAGCGATACAGCGTCAGCCACTGTCCGCGCACCAGCGCCTGCATGCGCCACACGCCATCGCGTTCCAGCAAGCGGTACGGCTCGTGCGTCGTCGCCTGCTCCAGCTCAGGCACCAGCCGCAGCGCACCCGGCAACACCATGCCGCCGAAACCCACGTCGACCAGCCAGCTTTCGCCGCCGATCTCCACCCGCAGCAGCATGTGGCTCTGCGCGGTGATGTCGTGCTCGTCGCGCTGCCACAGCACGCGCGCGATCAGGCCCTGCACCGGATAGCCGATCGCCCGCAGCGCCTCGCGGAACACGAAGTTCTGCTCGAAGCAGTAGCCGCCGCGCCCGAACTCGACCAGCTTGCGCTCCAGCCGCGGCAGCTCCAGCGCGATCGGGATGCCCAGGAACGGATCGAGGTTCTCGAACGGAATCGCCGCCACATGCGCCGCCGCCAGCGCGCGCAAGGTGGCGGCATCCGGCCTGGCCTCCCCCTCGAAGCCGATGCGTCGCAGATAGGCCGGCAGGTCGATGGCGCAGGTCATGGAGGACACCTTCGGGGGAGAAGCTGGGGAGGCGGCACCATAGCACCGCCATCCGAGGTAACCCCGTACCAGGCGCGGGCGAAGACAGGTCGAACGGCGTAGCTTCGACGCATGCCGCCCCATCGACCCAGGGAGCCCCACACCATGACCACCCGCCTGCCCCGCCTCCGCCTGCTCGCCGGCCTGATGCTCGCGGCCGGCACCACCGCCTGTGGCGTCGTCGCCGCCGACAGCGCGCCCGTCGCCGCGCCGGCGCCGGCCATCGATGCCGCGCCCGCGCAGGGCGACCAGGTCGCCGTGTTCGCCGGCGGCTGCTTCTGGGGCGTCGAGTCGGTGTTCGAACACGTCAAGGGCGTCAAGAAGGTCTGGTCCGGCTATGCCGGCGGCAATGCCGATACCGCCGACTACGAGACGGTGTCCGGCGGCCGCAGCGGCCATGCCGAGTCGGTCAAGATCGTGTACGACCCGGCCAAGGTCAGCTACGGCAAGCTGCTGCAGGTGTTCTTCTCGGTCGCCGCCGATCCCACCCAGCTCAACCGCCAGGGACCGGACGTGGGCACGCAGTACCGCTCGGTGATCTTCTACGGCAACGACGAGCAGAAGCGCGTGGCCGGCGCCTATATCGCCCAGCTCGACCAGGCCCATGTGTTCCGCGCCCCGATCGTCACCCAGCTGGTTCCGCTCAAGGCGTTCTACATGGCCGAGGCCTACCACCAGGATTTCGCGCGGCTGCACCCGGACTATCCGTACATCGTGATCAACGATGCGCCGAAGGTGCGCCATCTGAAGGAGCTGTTCCCGGCCGAGTACAAACCGGAGGAGAGCGTGGTCGACGTGCGGTTGCACTGAGGCGGCCGGCGCAATTCAAACGACGGCGTAGGTTGGGGTGACCCCAACATCGAGCGCATCGCATTGTTGGGGTTCGCCTGCGGCTCACCCCAACCTACGTCAGCTGCGCTTGGGTGGCACCAGCCGCAGCTTCGCCGGCTTCGGGCTGCGCACCAGCTGGCGGGCGATTTCGTCGGCCGCCTCGGGCCGCGAATAGTAGAAGCCCTGGCCTTCCGCGCAGCCGGCCTTGAGCAGGAATTCGTGCTGCTCCTTGGTCTCGATGCCCTCGGCGATCGGCCGCAGGCCCAGGCTGCGCGCGATCGCCAGCATCGCCTCGGTGATCGCGGCGTTGTTGGAATCCTGCGGCAGGCCATTGATGAAGGAGCGGTCGATCTTGAGGAAGGCGATCGCCGACAACTTCAGGTAGGCCAGCGAGGAATAGCCGGTGCCGAAATCGTCGATCGCCACGCCCACGCCCAGCGCATGCAGGGCGTGCATGGTGCGGTCGGTCTGCTCGCCCAGGCGCAGGATCGCACTCTCGGTGATCTCCACCAGCAGGCGCTTGCCGTCCAGCTGCTCGGCATCCAGCGCCGCGCTCAGCCGCTCGATGAAGGTGCGGTGGCCGAAGGTGCTGGCCGAGACGTTGATCGCCATGCGCAGCGGCGGCAGATGCGCGTCGTCCCAGCGGCGCACCTGGGCGCAGGCCTCGCGCATCACCCATTCGTCGATCTGGCGGATCAGGCCCAGGCTCTCGGCCATCGGGATGAATTCGTCCGGCAGCAGCACGCCGCGTTCCGGATGCCGCCAGCGCAGCAGCGCCTCCACCGCCACGATGCGGCCGGTGCGCAGCTCCACGTTGGGCTGGTAGACCTGGTACAACTCGCCGCGCACCAGCGCCTGGCGCAGGTCCACGCCCAGCATCAGGCGGCGGCGCGCATCGGCGTGCATCAGCGGCGTATAGAAACGGAACGCGTTGCGCTCCTCGGTCTTGGCCACGTACATCGCCGCGTCGGCATTGGTGATCAGGGTGATCGGGTCGCCGCCGTCCAGCGGGAAGCCGGCGATGCCGATGCTGGCGCTGAGCGCGATCTCGTAATCGCCCACCATCACCGGCTCGGCCAGCGAGGACAGCAGGCGCGTGGCCATGCCGCGCGCATCCTCGCGGGTGGGCAGGCGGCCGAGCAGCACGGTGAATTCGTCGCCGCCGATGCGCCCGGCCACGTCGTGCGGCCCCAGCGCGCGGTCGATGCGCTCGGCCACCTTCACCAGCAGGCTGTCGCCGATGGCGTGGCTGTAGCTGTCGTTGACCACCTTGAAGGCGTCCAGGTCGACAAACAGGACCGCCACCGCATTGCGGTCGTGGGTGGCGCCCAGGATGGCGTGCTCGCACAGGCGCTCGAACTCGGCGCGGTTGACCAGGCCGGTGAGCGGGTCGTGCGTGGCCAGGTGTTCCAGGCGCAGGCGGTCGGCCTTGATCGTGGTGATGTCGGTCAGCACGGCGACGTAGTGCTGCACCCGGCCGTAGGTATCGCGGATGGCGCTGATGCTGAGCAGCTCCGGATAGCTGCTGCCGTCCTGCCGGCGGCTGGACACTTCGCCCTTCCAGTTGCCGCCGTTGGCCACGGTGTCCCAGATCGAGGCCGGCAGCGGCGAGCCGTCGGCGAGGCTGCGCGTCTCGTCGAAGCGGCGCGTGCGCACGGCGTCTGCGTCGTAGCCGGTGATGCGGGTGAACGCCGTATTGACCGTGGTGATGCGCCGCTCGGCGTCGGCGATGACCACGCCCTCGGCGATGCCGGCCAGCGCCTCGGAGGCGATGCGCCGCTCGTGCTCCATCGACAGCCGCTCGGACACGTCGCTGATGATCGCCTGCCGCACGAAGCGCTCGCCCCACAGCGCCAGCGCGCTCTGCGTCTCCACCGGACGGGCCTCGCCGCCGGCGTCGCGCAGCAGCGACACATTGCCGTCCTGCGGCGCCTCGGCCGAGGCGAACAGGCGCGCGAACGACTCGCCGAGCAATTGATCGGGATCGCGCCCGGTCCAGCGCGCGGCGGTGCGGTTGGCGTCGAGGATCTGCCCGGAGGATTCGTCGACCATCACGATGGCCGAGGCGGCGCTGTCGAACAGCAGCCGGTAGCGTTCCTCGGTGCCGCGGATGCCGGCCAGGATGCGCCGCGCCATGCGCAGCCACGACAGGCCGGCGACCAGGGTGATCAGGGCCACGCTGGCGAACAGCACCCGGCCCATCCAGGTGGCGCCGTTGGCGATGTGCAGCGAGAAGCTGCTGCTGCGCGGCTCGATGAAATCGTTGAGCTTGCGGATGCGCTCGCGCTGCCGCGCGATCTCGGCGGGCGCCAGCGCGCCGGCCGCGTAGCCGCGTTCCAGCTCGCCGGCGATGTCATTGAGTTCGGCGATCTGGCCGTCCACCGAATGCCAGTCGGCCAGCGCCTCGCGCATGTGCGGCGCGGCGGAGAAGTACTGCAGGATGAAGACCATGCCGGGGATCGCCGAGGGGATCACCCCGCCGCGGCGGAATGCCTCGATCACTTCGGCGCGGTCGAAGTCGCCGCTGTCGATCTTGTCGCGCGCGTAGCGGTCGGTCATCAGCACGGCGTAGTTGCTGCGGAAGCCGCGCAGGTCGGCCGGAGCGCCCTTGGTGGCGTAGTTCTCCAGGTCGACCACCGCCTGCTTCTGCGCCTTCGACCAAAGACTCTCGCCGTTGAGAAAACCGGCGAGAGTCACCTGGAGCTGCAAGGCCCCCCACGTAAGGGCGAGGACCAGCCCGAGCATTGCCGCCAGTGCGTAGGCCAGCGGCAGCAGCCTTTGCAGCAGGGGTCTTCGCAAGCCAGTACGAGCGTTACGCATAGCGTCCCGTGTCCTCATTCAAGCCGACATCCACTGCCTGCGATGCGTCCCGCCCGGCAAACGCATTGCCTCAGGCTGCGGCTTCACTGACTGACCACGGATCCTGGCGCACGTCCAGGCAGCGATCCAAGGTGATCTGCATGCTGACGTAGCTGCGTCGCACGCATTCCCCCAGATAAGCCACCTCGGCCGGCGTCGGCGCCGTCCCCATTAGCGTACACACAATTTCGAGCGCCTCCCAAGGATGAGTATCATCGTAGGCCGCGTGAAGCTGAAGCCAACGCAGACCCTTGCCCCGAGTCTCGGTGGCAAAGGCCTCCTTGTAAGGACTCTCGAACACCTTCTGGGACCATTCCCCAGTCGCTCCTTCCACCGCGTAATTGGTGGCGATCATGCCGGCGGCCAGGGAGGCCTTGGTGCTTACCTGTTCGCACCAGTCGGGCAAGGCTCCCGTGCCATGGGGCGGCAACCCGTGCAGGACCTCGTCGCGGCTGATGCCCGCGGCTTCGGCCCAGTCCAGCCAGTACTCGGCGTGGTTCTGCTCCACCCGGATGTTACGGACCAGCCAGCGCCGGGCCAGGTTGTCCCCGGCGGTGCGGCCGTACTGGGTCTTCAGCAGGTTCAGCGCCATGTAGGCCGGGAAGCGCTCGATGACGGGCCAGATGCCCACCATGAAGTCCCGCGTGGAGGCAGCGTGAAGGCGGCTGTTCATCATCAGCTCCCATACCTCGTGGTCCACCACCGTGCGCTTGGTTTCCTCGGCAGCGTGGACGATGTCCTGTGCCCAGCTCGGATAGCTGCTCAGTTCGGTCAGCGCGCCGGTGCGTTCAAATTGCGTAGTCATGATGCGATCTCCAGTTTTAGTTGGACGTCAGCCGAATGGCCGACGCCCCGGCGCCAGAAAGGTGCCGGGGATCACATATTCTTCGTACTGGAGGTGGCAGGACATGGAAAATCGTCCGGCTCTTCGGGGTAGTGCCATTGGCCGCCCCGGCAAGGCCGAAAGGAAGGCATGGGCCGCCCGGGGCCTGCCCGGATGCCGCGATGCCACCGGAAAGCAAAACGCCCTCGGCAAGAGGGCGTTGCGCATTCCAGCCAAGCCGTGAAGCCTTACCGCATCGGTAGCTTCAAGCCCTGTTCCTTCGCGCACTGCACCGCGATGTCATAGCCGGCATCGGCATGGCGCATCACGCCGGTGCCCGGGTCGTTCCACAGCACGCGGGCGATGCGCTGGTCCGCCGCCTCGCTGCCGTCGCACACGATCACCACGCCGGAATGCTGCGAATAGCCCATGCCCACGCCGCCGCCATGATGCAGCGAGACCCAGGTGGCGCCACCGGCCACGTTGAGCATGGCGTTGAGCAGCGGCCAGTCGGACACGGCATCGCTGCCGTCCTGCATCGCCTCGGTCTCGCGATTGGGGCTGGCCACCGAGCCGGAATCCAGGTGATCGCGGCCGATCACCACCGGCGCCTTCAGCTCGCCCTTGCGCACCATCTCGTTGAAGGCCAGGCCCAGCTTGTGGCGCAGCCCCAGGCCGACCCAGCAGATGCGCGCCGGCAGGCCCTGGAAGCTGATGCGCTCGCGCGCCATGTCCAGCCAGCGGTGCAGGTGCGGATCGTCGGGGATCAGCTCCTTCACCTTGGCGTCGGTCTTGTAGATGTCTTCCGGATCGCCCGACAGCGCCACCCAGCGGAACGGACCCACGCCGCGGCAGAACAGCGGACGCACATAGGCCGGCACAAAGCCGGGGAATTCGAACGCGTCGGCACAGCCTTCGTCCTTGGCCATCTGGCGGATGTTGTTGCCGTAGTCGAAGGTGGGAATGCCCTGCCGCTGGAACGCCAGCATCGCCTCGACGTGGGTGCGCATGGATTGCTTGGCGGCCTTGGCGGTGCCGGCGGGGTCGCTCTTGCGGCGCTCGAACCACTCCTCCACCGACCAGCCGCCGGGCAGGTAGCCGTTGACCGGATCGTGCGCGCTGGTCTGGTCGGTCACCGCGTCCGGCTTGACGCCGCGGCGCACCAGTTCCGGCAGCACGTCGGCCGCGTTGCCCAGCAGCGCGATGGACTTGGCTTCGCCGGCCGCCGTGTACCTGGCGATGCGCGCCAGCGCGTCCTCCAGGTCGGTAGCCTGCTCGTCGACGTAGCGGGTCTTCAGGCGGAAATCGATGCGGCTCTGCTGGCATTCGATATTCAGCGAGCACGCACCGGCCAGCGAGGCCGCCAGCGGCTGCGCGCCGCCCATGCCGCCGAGGCCGGCGGTGAGGATCCACTTGCCCTTGAGGCTGCCGGCGTAATGCTGGCGGCCCATTTCGACGAAGGTCTCGTAGGTGCCCTGCACGATGCCCTGCGAGCCGATATAGATCCACGAGCCGGCCGTCATCTGGCCGTACATCATCAGGCCTTTCTTATCGAGCTCGTTGAAGTGTTCCCAGTTCGCCCACGCCGGCACCAGGTTGGAATTGGCCAGCAGCACGCGCGGCGCGTCCGCATGGGTGGGGAATACGCCGACCGGCTTGCCGGACTGGATCAGCAGGGTCTCGTCGTCGTTCAGTTCGCGCAGCGCGCGCAGGATCGCGTCGAAGCACTCCCAGTTGCGTGCGGCGCGGCCGATGCCGCCGTACACCACCAGCTCGGCCGGGTTTTCCGCCACTTCCGGATCGAGGTTGTTCTGCAGCATGCGGAATGGCGCCTCGGTGAGCCAGCTCTTGCAGCTCAGCTCGCCGCCACGCGGCGCGCGGATGGTGCGGGTGGTGTCGATACGCGTCGGGGCGTTCATGGGGAATCCTGACCTGCGAGGGGAAATGGCGATTATGGGCGCCCGTTTTCGCGACCGCCAACTGCACTGCGGCAAAACCGGGCCGTCGCACCATCCGTTTGGCTGATTGCCGCCCCGGCGGGCCGAGACCAGACTTTTGCGCGGGGAAACCGGGCAATGGCCGCCGTCGCGGCTCGAACGGGAGGGTCCCATGTACGCGACACGCACGACTTACCTCGCGGCGCCGATCATCGCGCTGACCGCCGCCCTGCTCATGACCGGAACCGCCGCCGCCGCGGACAAGACCGCGGCGAAGAAAGCGCCGGGCGACGGCGAACTGATCGCCAGCGCGATGCGCGCCGCGCCGGCCGGCGTCGCCAAGGGCGCGACCATCATCGCGATGAGCGCGGACGGCAGCATGCGCACGCTGCGCAAGGGTACGAACGACTACACCTGCATGCCGGACAACCCGGAAACGCCCGGGCCGGATCCGATGTGCATGGACAAGAACGCGATGGAATGGGCGCAGGCCTGGATGAGCCACAAGCCGCCGCCGGCCGGCAAGATGGGTGTGATGTACATGCTGTCGGGCGGCACGGATGCGAGCAACACGGACCCGTACGCGACGAAACCGGACGCGAGCAATCACTGGATCAAGACCGGCCCGCACATCATGGTCGTCGGCGCGGATGCGGCGTTCTACGACGCGTATCCGAAGGGAGCGGATCCGGATACGTCGGCACCGTATGTGATGTGGGCGGGGACGCCGTATCAGCATCTGATGGCGCCGGTGAAATAGCGTCGCGAGGTTTAGCCCCTCTCCCTCCGGGAGAGGGGTTGGGGTGAGGGTCCGGGCGGAGCGCAAGGGTGATGTGCACTGCTCCGCCCGTACCCTCATCCGGCTGCCGCCACCTTCTCCCGAAGGGAGAAGGGCTCCAACTCGAGGCGTTTCTATTGATGTCCGAAAACGGCGAGTCGCCCGCCGCGCCCGGTGCTAGCCTGCACCCATGGCCACCGTCCCCGCCCCCCACGCGCCCCTCCCCGACCGCCTCTGCGAACAGGCTCGCCTGAGCCGCGACGCCCGCTTCGACGGCCTGTTCTTCACCGCCGTCACCAGCACGCGCATCTATTGCCGCCCGGTCTGCCCCGCACCGTCGCCGAAGCCGGAGAACGTGCGCTATTACGCCAGCGCCGCCGCGGCCGAGGCCGCGGGCTTCCGCCCCTGCCTGCGCTGCCGGCCGGAGCTGGCGCCCGGCAACGACAGCTGGCAACGCGGTGATCACGTGATCGCGCGCGCGTTGAAGCTGATGGAACAGGGCGCGCTGGAAGACGACTCGCTGGAAGACATGGCACAGCGCCTAGGCGTCGGCGCGCGCCAGCTGCGCCGCGTGTTCGTCGAGCGGCTGGGCGCCCCGCCGATCAGCGTGCACACCACGCGCCGGTTGCTGTTCGCTAAGCAGCTGTTGACCGAGACCGAATTGCCAGTGACCGACGTGGCGCTGGCCTCCGGCTTCCGCAGCCTGCGCCGCTTCAATGCGGCGTTCCAGCAGGCGAACCGGATGCCGCCGCGCGAACTGCGCCGCCATCCGGCCAAGGCCGCCGAAGGCGGCCTGGTGCTGCGGCTGGGATATCGGCCGCCGTACGATTTCGAGGCGATCCTGAGCTTCCTGCGCACGCGCTCGCTGCCCGGCGTGGAACAGGTGGACGAGCACAGCTACGCGCGCGTGTTCGGCCCCGCCGACGCGCCGGGCTGGCTGCGCCTGAGCGCATGGCCCGGCGGCGAGCACGCCTTGAAGCTGGAACTGCAATGTCCGCAGCCGGCGCGGATGCTCGGCGTGGTGTCGAAGCTGCGCCGCATGTTCGACCTGGACGCGGATCCGCAGGCGATCGGCGCGGTGATGCGCGCCGGCGGCGTGCTGAAGCCGCTGCACCAGCGCCGCCCGGGGCTGCGCCTGCCGGGCGGCTGGGACGGCTTTGAGATCGCGGTGCGCGCGATCCTCGGCCAGCAGGTCAGCGTTGCCGCCGCGCGCACGCTGGCCACGCGCATCGTGCACCGCTGGGGCACGCCGGTGAGCGGCATCGCCGCGCCGGGGCTGGAGCGCCTGTTTCCGGGTCCGGAGATCCTGGTCGACGTCGACCTGCGCGAAGTGGGTTTGACTTCGGCGCGCGCGAACACCGTGCATGGCGTGGCGCGCGCGTTGCTGGACGGACGCATCGATTTCCGCAGCGAACAGCCGCTGGACGCTTTCGTGGCGAGCTGGGTGGAACTGGCCGGCATCGGCGAATGGACCGCGCACTACATGGCGATGCGCGCGCTCAGCCACCCGGACGCGTTCCCCGCCGCGGACCTGATCCTGCGCCGCGTCGCCGCCGGCGACGGTGCGGAACTGAGCACCAGGGCGCTCACCGCGCTGGCCGAAGACTGGCGTCCCTGGCGCGCCTATGCGGTGATGCACCTGTGGCGCGCCGCCACCGACGCGGCCGAGCGCGCCAAGGCCAAGGCCAAGGGAAAGAGCGCATGAGCGAGACGATCTGGTACGACGAACTGCCGACGCCGATCGGCCGGCTGCGCCTGGTGGCCGATGCGCACGGCCTGCGCGAGGTGTGGTTCGAAACCGGCAGGCATCGCAAGTCGCCGCAACCGGACTGGATCCATGCAGCGAAACCGCTGGCCGAGGCACGCCGCCAGCTGGAGGCCTATTTCGCCGGCGAGCGCACGCGCTTCGATCTGAAACTGCACCCCATCGGCACGCCGTTCCAGCTGGCCGTGTGGGAAGAGCTGGGGCGGATCCCCTACGGCGTGACCATCAGCTATGCCGAACTGGCGCGGCGCATCGGCCAGCCCGCGGCGATGCGCGCAGTGGGCGCGGCGAACGGGCGCAATCCGATTCCGATCATCCTGCCCTGCCACCGCGTGATCGGCAGCAACGGCAGCCTCACCGGCTTCGGCGGCGGCCTGCCGACCAAGCGTTTTCTGTTATCGATGGAAGACCGCGTGGCGCACGGCGACCTGTTCGCCTTGCCGTAGCGCTGGCGGCGGGATTCAGCGCTGCGGCGGACTCTGCGTCGGCTGCTGCTGCGGCGGCGTCGGATGGAGCTGATCGAGCGCGGACGGCGGCGGCTTTTTCGGCGTCGACTGCCGCACCGGCTGCGGCAGCACCACCGGCGCGGTGGAGGAAGCGGCCCGGTACTGATCCACCACGTCGCGCTGGCGCGCGTCGAAGCGCTGCTGCTGCGCCTGGTTGGACAGGTCCAGCGCCTGGCTCGCGGCCGGATTGCCCGACTGCGGCTGGCGGATCGCCGCGGCATTGCGCTGGCGCTGCTCTTCCAGCAGCTGGTTGGTGCGCAGCTTGTCCTGCAGGATCGCCTGCTGGTTGGCCTGCTGCGACTGGATCGCGTTGTAGTTGGGCTGGTAGTTCGGCTGCTGCGCCTGCTGCTGGCGCTGCTGCGCCATCGCGGCGGCCGGGGCCACGCACAGGACCAGCATGGCCAGGCCGGCAAGACGCTGCATCGACGGAGATGTAATGGTCATACGAGTGCGCGATCATGGTGGGATTGCCTGGATCAATCGTATGGACTCGCGCATGAAATTCCTGTTTCGCCTCCTGTTCTGTGCCGGCGCCGCGTTCAGCGCCGGGTGCGCTACCCGACCGCCGGCCAAACCCGCGCCGATCGCCAAGCCCGCGCCGGCGCCGCTGCTGCTGATCTCGATCGACGGCTTCCGCGCCGACTACATCCAGCGCGGGCTGAGCCCCACCCTGGCGGCGCTGGCGCATGAGGGCGTGCGCGCCCAGGCCATGCAGCCCTCGTTCCCCTCGCTGACCTTCCCCAACCACTACACCATCGTTACCGGCCTGCGTCCGGACCACCACGGCATGGTCAACAACACCATGTTCGACCCGGCGCTGGGCGAGTTCGCGCTGAGCAATCGCGCGGCCGGCGCCGATGGCCGCTGGTGGGCGCAGGGCACGCCGATCTGGGAGACCGCCGGCCGCCAGGGCCTGAAGACCGCGACCATGTTCTGGCCCGGCAGCGAGGCGCCGATCCACGACTACCGCCCGGACCACTGGCTGCCCTATGACGGCGCCATGTCGCCGGAACAGCGCGTGGACACGGTGCTGAGCTGGCTGGACCTGCCCGCCGGCGAGCGCCCGACCTTCCTGACCCTGTACTTCGACGACGTCGACCATGCCGGCCACGGCTATGGCCCGGACTCCAGGCAGGTGAACGAGTCCATCGCCAAGGTCGACGCCGCGCTCGCCCACCTGGTCGACGGCCTGAAACAGCGCGGCCTGCTCGACCGCATCAACCTGATCCTGGTGTCCGACCACGGCATGGCCAACGTGCCGGCCAAGCACAACGTGATGGTGGACAAGCTGCTGCCGCTGAACCAGGTGCAGGTGGTGAGCCTGGGCGTGCTGGCCGGCTTCAATCCCAAGCCCGGCCATGACTTCGCCAAGATCGAGGCGAAGCTGGAGAAGCCGCAGCAGCATATGCAGTGCTGGGACAAGACGCGCATCCCCGCGCGCCTCGCCTACGGCAAGAACCCGCGCGTGCCGCAGCTGGTCTGCCTGGCCGACGTGGGCTGGCGCGTGACCACCAACGAGTACGTGGCCAAGAAGCTCAAGAAGGGCGACAAGCTGAGCCTGGGCGAACACGGCTACGACAACGCCGATCCGACCATGCAGGCGCTGTTCGTGGCACGCGGTCCGGCGTTCCGGCAGGACACGGTGCTGCCGGCGATCTCCAACGTGGATGTGTATCCGTTGATGATCCGGTTGCTGGACCTGACGCCGGTGCAGAACGATGGCGATGCGGCGGCGTTGAAGGGCGCGCTGAAGCCGTAACGCATGCCCTGCCGTGCGGCGTAGGTTGGGGTGAGCCGCAGGCGAACCCCAACGTCGTTTTCTGCCATGCGTATCGCGAGGTTGGGGTTCGCCTGCGGCTCACCCCAACCTGCGCCGACTGCATTACAGCTCCGCCAGCGGCGGCTCGTCGCCCTTCGAGGGCGGCCCCGGCAGCGGCTGCAGATGCCGCAATCGCCAGGCGATCAGCAAACCCGCCAGCACCAGCGCGCCGACGAAGGCGGCCACGCCGTTCCACCCGTGCGAGGCGTAGAACAACCCGCCGCCCGCACCGGCCAGGCTCGACCCCATGTAGTACGCGAACAGGTACATCGACGAGGCCTGCGCCTTCGCCACGCCCGCGCGCCGCCCCACCCAGCTGCTGGCGATCGAATGCCCGCCGAAGAAGCCGAAGGTGATCGCCACGATGCCCAGCACGATCAACGCCAGCGGCGCGGTCACGGTCAGCAGCATGCCGGCCAGCATCAAGGCGAATGCCGTCCACAGCACCTTGCGCCGTCCCAGCTTGCCGGCGAGATGGCCCATCCAGGCCGAACTGAAGGTGCCGATCAGGTACACGCTGAAGATCAGGCCCACCACCGCCTGACTCAGCCCGTACGGCGGCGCCAGCAGGCGGTAGCCGATGAAGTTGTAGACGGTGACGAAGGCGCCCAGCAGCAGGAAGCCCTCGGCGAACAGCCACGGCAGGCCCGCATCGCGGAAGGCGCCGGCAAAGCGCTGCTGCAGCGTCCTCCAGTGAAACGGCTGCAAGGTGAAATGCCGCGACGGCGGCAGGCTGCGCCAGAACACCAGCCCGGCCACCAGCCCGATCGCACCGACCGCGCCCACGCCCGCGCGCCAGCCGACGAAGTCGGCCAGCACGCCGGCCACCAGGCGTCCGCCCATGCCGCCGATCGCATTGCCGCTGATGTACAGGCCCATCCCCAGGCCGATCGAGTCCGGATGCATTTCCTCGCTGAGATAGGTCATCGCCACCGCGGGCAGGCCGCTCAGAGTGAGCCCGAGCAGGGTGCGCAGCACCAGCAGCGTGTGCCAGTCGCGCACCAGCGCGGTGGCCAGCACCAGCAGCGAGGACGACAGCAGCGACACCGTCATTACCGACTTGCGCCCCACCGCGTCGGACACCGCGCCGGCCACCAGCATCGCCACCGCCAGCACGCCGGTGGTGACTGACAGTGACAGCGCCGCACCCGCCGCATTGACGCCGAAGTCCTTGCTGAATTCCGGCATCAGCGGCTGCACGCAATAGAGCAGGCCGAAGGTGGCGATGCCGGCGGCGAACAGAGCGAAGTTGGTGCGCCGGAACAGCGGCGTGCCGTGGCGGATGTACTCGTCGCCCGCGCTGGTCGCGGCCTGGACTTGCATGGCGATCCTTGGAGGCGCGCCGGGGCAAGACGCGTCCGCCAAGGATAGAACCATCAACCGGTCCGATCGACCCGCTTCACTCCACGCGCAGCAACCAGCCCCTGCCGGGTTCCACCGGAATCGCGTCGCCCGGCTTGAACGTCGCCGCCGGCTGGAAGCCCGGTACCTCCGGCGCGACCAGCTTCACCTTGGCCGGATTCAGGCCCAGCGCCTTCCAGTCGATCGCCAGTTTCACCTCGGCCCGCTCCGGCGCCCACGAGGCCAGCGCCACCAGCGTGCCCTGCCCCTTGCGCACGTAGCTGGTGGCGAGCACGTCGTCGCGCCCGGTCTTCACCGGCGCGTCGTGCACCCACCAGCCGATCATTTCCGCCTTGGCGATACCGAAGGCATCCCACAGCTTCCACAGCGGACGCGGATCGCTCTTGGGCGACCAGCCGAGCCTGCTGGTCATGCCGAACAGCATGCCGCGCCACGGATTGCCGTCGTTCTGCAGCATCTCGCCCATCAGGCCGTAGGGGATGCCCGAGATCTCGGTCAGCCAGTACGCCGGCGTGCTCTTCTCGTAATCGAATTGCTCGCCGAACCACAGGCGGTCGATGTACGGGAACAGTTCCATGTAGAGCAGCGCGCTGTTGATGTAGCCGTCGCGCGGGTTGTACTGGTTGGCCGAATGCAGGTCGATCAGCGGATCCTGCCGGTGCGCCTGCAGCACCTTGCGCACGCGCTGCATGGTGATGCGGTCGTAGGCGACGTCGTCCAGGTACAGCCCGTCGATGCCCTCGTTGCGCGCCAGCCAGTCCAGGCCTTCGATGTAGTAGTTGTGCCAGCGGCTCTGTCCGGCATTGATGATCGCCGCGTCGCGGTTCTCCGGCACATGCCAGGCGGGGATGTAGTCGCCGTCCAGATGCTCCTGCAGCCAGGAGAAGCCGCCGCCCTTGCCGGCGCTGATCACCTCGTGGCCCAGCGATTCGAGCATGGGCAGCTCGGGCGCGCGATCGGACAGCTCGCGGATGGTGTCGTAGATCTTCACCCGCATGCCGCGCTGGTGTGCCGCCTCGACGTACTTGCGCATCGCCTCGGCTTCCAGGAACGGATAGTTGATCCAGGGATTGATCGGCGTGGCGTGGTGGATGTTCACCACGTTGGCGCCGTCGGCCTTGATCGCATCGAGGTCGCCGTACTTGTGGAAGAAGCGCTCGGCGAACTGCTGCTCCGGCTGGATCGTCTTGAACGGCGTGACGCGCAGGACCACGTCGTAGCGCAGCGCCTGTCCTGCCTGCAGCGTGCGCGAACCGCTGAAGGCCTTGACCAGGTAGCGCTCCTTGCCGCGCTCCAGTTCGATGCCGCCCTGCCCGCCGTTGTCCCAGGACCTGGGTATGCGCAGCGGCTGCTGCTGGTAGAAGTTGGTGTTGAGCGGTCGCAGGTAGTGCTCGTCGCGCAGGTGGAATTCCAGGCCGGCGTTCACCGCGCCGATCCACGCGCCGTCCTGGTTGTTGCGCACGTTCCAGTGCCAGCTGAAACCGGCCGGCGCCTCGCCGCCCTGCTGGCCAAGGCCGAGCTGGTAGCGAGCGATGTCGTTGTGCAGCGGAATCTCCAGGCGAATATCGCCGACCTGGGTTTCCCGGTCGGCCTGCAGCTCGATGGCGTACTGCAGCGTGCCGTCCGCTTCCAGCGAACCCTTCAGCTCGCCGCGCAGCGGGCCGGCGTCGCCGGTCACCGTCCAGTGCACCTTGCCGGGACCGTCGGTCTCCACTTTCGGCGCGCCCTTGCCGGTCAATGCATGTATGCCGGAAGCATCTTCCACCAGCAGTTGCATTGGCGCCTGCAGCAGCGCGCGCGGCTGCCTGGCGAAGCCGGTCATGCGTTCGTCGAAGCGGCTGTGGATCTGCGCCGGCAGGCCGCTGTCGGCGAGCGCGATGTCGCGGCCCAGGATGTCTAGGTTCGCGCCCTTCACCGCCACCGGCGTGAACGGCTTCACCACCGTGTTGTCCTGCGCCAGCGTGGAATCGAGCCAGCGCAGGCGGGTGAGCTTGAACGGGTCGTCGTCGCCGTGCGCGACGGCGGCGGTCCCGCCGACGGTCACGGACAGCGGCACGCGCTGCGCTTCCACGCCGTCGGCGCTGACGACCACCTCGCCCTCGTACACGCCGGGCTTGGCGTCGGCGGGAACGTCCAGCCCCATCCATAGCGGCTGCACCCGCCCCTTCGGTACGTCGACGCGGGTGACGAACGGCCGGCCGGCGTAGTCGATGCCGCGCAGGTTGAAACAGGTGAGCGCGGTGGCGGGAATCGTTGCGCCATCGGGGCCGTGCAGATCGCCAAACGCCACGCGCACCGCGTTCACCGGCGTGCGCGGCGCCCACAGGCCGACCTGGAAGCTCAGGTATTCGCCGCGCTGCGCGTGGTCGCTCAGCGCCCCGCCGGGACCGCGCTGGGTCCAGGACACCGGCAGCGTGTCGAACATGCGCACGGGGTTGGCGCGCGTCTCGGGGAACAGCAGCAGTGGCTCGGCATGCCTGGCCAGCAGCGCGTCCAGTTCGGCCGGCGTGGCGGTGCGCTCCATGTCGGTATACGCATCGAAATCGTCGACCGCTTCGTAGCGCTGCACTTGTGCCTGCGGCAGGCGATCCCAGCGCTTGCCCAGCTTGCCGGCCCAGGCCGGGTCGGCGCTGTCGCGCGGGGCGGCATAGTTGACCACCGGATAGTTGCTGCGTCCGCCGCCGACGTAAGGCTGGTAGTACACGGCATAAGTGCCGGCCTTGGCAGCCTGGAATACCAGCTCGCCGGAAGCGCGGTCGATGTTTCCGCGCAGGACATTGGCGACCGGCGCGCCGTCGGGATCGGTGACGATGACCGCGACCTTCTCCGGATGCGCATCGCGCCGGCGCCAGGGAATCACCGCGCGTACCGCTTCAGCCGGTGCGTCGACCTGCACCAGATAACGATGATTGCCCAGGCGTGCCGGATCCCAGCGCAGCACCGGCGCGCCATGCTCGTCCGCCAGTGCGACGGGCGCGAGCGCCAGCGCCGCTCCAGCCAGCATCCAACCCAGCACCGCCCGCGCACAAAGCTGCCGCATCGCCCACCTCGCCCATGGTGCAAACCGAGGTGTTTAACCCGAGGCGCGCCGCCGGGGCAAGTTCCGGAGGCCTGAAAAGCCGCGCTTCAAGCGCCGCGATCGGTGCGCAGCGTGCGCAGTTCTTCATCGTGGCCGGCCGCGCCGCGCCCGCTGATCCAGCCGAACAGCGCGATGCCCGCGACGATCAGCACCGCGCCCAGCGCGGCATAGCCGTGCGGCCAGGCTTCGCCCAGCAGCAACCCGCCCAGCAAGGTGGCGAACAACAGCTCCGCCGCCTGCATCGCCTCCACCGCGGCCAGTGCGGTGGGTTCGCTGCACACCATGTCGGTGGCGCGGAAGAACAGCACGGTGGCGATCACGCCGGACGAAAGCGCCACGCCGCCCGCCAGCAGCACGTCGCGCCACGACGGCGGACCGATCGTGGCCCACGCGATCGCCGCAAACAGCAACCACAGCGGCCAGCTGCACAGCGTCATGCCGAATACGCGCTGCACCGCGCCCAGCCGCGCGTGGCCATGCTCCAGGTGCAGCAGCAGCATGCGGTTGCCCAGCGGATAGGCGAACGCGGACACCACCACCGCGCCGATCGCCAGCCAGTCGTCCGCGCCCAACCGGCCCTGCGCATGACCCCATTGCAGCGCGAACACGCCGGCCACGATCAGCGCGCCGAGCCCCAGCGTGCGCCAGGCCAGCCGGCCGCGCGCGTCGCGATAGATCAGCGGCGCCATCAGCGGACCGGCCAGCACCGTGGTCTGGAAACTGCCGGCGATCAGCCACGACGGCCCGCTGCTGGCGGCCCAGGTGAGCGGCACGCCGAACAGCACGAAACCCACGCTGCTCCAGGTCAGCCAGGTGCGCGGATGGCGGCGCAGTTCCTGTGGCAATTCGCCGAGGCCGCCCTGCCACGGCAGCACCAGGGCCAGCAGCGGCAAGGTGATCAGGTAACGCAGGATGCCCGCCCAGGCCCAATGCCCGCCGCCGGCGACGAAGCTGCGGTTGAGCACATAGGTCAGCGTGAAGAACAGCGCCGAGCACAGGGCGAGCCCGACGGCGACGAGAGCGTTGGAGCGCATGGGGAACTCGGATGCGGGCGGAACGGATACCGATCTTAGGCGATGCGGCGATCGTGCCTGCGTCTATAGATTCGCTTTCAGATCGGCGAGCGTGACCATCAGCAGCAGCGGATCGAGCGGCGAAGGATCGAAACCCACGTGCCGGTAGAAATCGCGCGCTTCATCGCTGAGCGCGTGCACGAGCATGCCGCGGATACCGATCGCATCGGCGGCCTGGCAGGTGCGCAGGCAGGCATCGCGCACCAGCGCGCGGCCCAGTCCCTGGCCCCGCCATGCGCGATCCACGGCCAGCCGTCCCAGCACCACCACCGGCACGGGATCGGGCATGTTGCGGCGGAAGCGGCCGGTGGCGACGTCCACCGCCACCGCGCTGGAAGCCAGGGCGTAATAGGCGACGGCGCGGCGACCCGCGCACGCGACGTAGGTGCGCGAGGCGCCCGATGCCTGGTTGCTCGCTGCACGGCGCTGCAGCCACCGGTCCAGGCTGTGGAGGCCACAGGCGAAGTGTTCGAGGTCGTGCCGCGCGGACAACGGCTCCGGTGCGGCCAGCGTCACGCCTTGTCCCAGGGGGCTTTGCTGCGCAGCGTCTTGCGCAGGCGCTCGTTGGACTGCGCCGGCGCATCCAGGCGCGTGAGAAAGGCCGAGTAGGCCTCCGGCGTGGCCCTGATCACTACCTGCTCCAGCAGGGCCTCCTCGGCGGCCGCGCGGGCGGCATCGAGGACAAAGTCGGTGCGGGTCTTGCCCCGCACCTGGGCGGCACGCTCGATCATGCTGCGATCCTCCGGCTTGATGCGAAGGTTCAGCGTATCCCGCTTGGCGGACGAAGGGCTGCGGTCGGTCATGAGAATGGGACTCCAGGCCAGGGCAACAGCCTACCAGGATGTACTGACAATGTCAGTACATCAGTCCCGGCGTCAGGCCTGCAACGGCAGACTCAGCCGCACTTCCAGCCCGCCGCCTTCCGCATTGCGTGCGCTTGCCTCGCCGCCATGCACCTGCGCCACGCGGTTGACGATGGCCAGGCCCAGGCCATGTCCTTCCGCCTTCGGCGCATTGCTGCCGCGGAAGAACGGGCGGAACAGCTGAGGCAGCTCCGCATCGGGCACGCCGGGGCCGTGGTCGCGCACGATCACCTCGGCGCGTCCGTGTTCGGCCCGCACGGCCAGCTCCACGCTGCCGCCCTCGGGGCTGTACTTGAGGGCGTTGCCGAGCAGGTTGTCCAGCGCGCGTTCGAGCAGCTGGCCGCTGCCGAGCACCCACGCCGGCGCCTCGATCGCCGCGTTGAGCCGCAGCTGGCGCGCCGAGGTCTCGATCCCTGCCTTGGCAACGCATTCACGCGCCAGCGCGGCCAGGTCCACCGGCTCGCGCTCCATGCCCGGCAGTCCGCCTTCCAGGCGCGACAGCGCCAGCATCTCGCCGGTCATGCGGTCCAGGCGACCGATCTCGCGCTCGGCCTGGGCGAAATACGCGGCGGCCTGCTCGGCCTCGCTGCGCCGGGCCAGGTCCAGGATCAGCTGCAGGCGCGCCAGCGGCGAGCGCAGTTCGTGCGAGAGGTCCTGCAGCACCGCGCGGTCATGCGCGACCAGCGCCTCGATGCGTACGGCCATCGCATCGAAGTCCTGCGCCAGCTGCGACAGCTCGCCAGGACCGCGCCGACCTTCCGGGCCGACCCGCGTCGACAGCTCGCCGGCGGCCATGTGCCGCGCCGCGCGCTGCATGGCCTCCACCGGACGCGCCACGCCGCGCGCGAACCACCAGCCGATCAGCGCGATGAACAGCAGCGACAGCGCAAATTGCACGGCCAGCAGGATCTGGCTGCGCGTCTGCAAGGGAATGCGCGAATGCGTGCGACTGAGCGCAACCAGCTGGCGCGCGTGGCCGTCGGCACCGGTGACCTGCTGCACGGCCAGATAGATGCGCGGATACGGCTGCATCAACAGATCGTGCCGCGCCGCCAGCCATTGCGGCAGCTGGTCGCGCACGCTGCCCGGCAGGCGGATCGGCACCAGCGCCGTGCCGTTCTCGTACAGCGTGGCATCGACGCCGTCGCGGCGCTGGTCGCGGATCCATGCGTCGAGTCCGTCGGCACCGCCGTTTTCGTAGGCCTCGTTCGCGCTTTCGGCCAGCGACGTCCAGTTGATCTCTACCGCGGTGGTGTATTCGATGAAGCTGCGCGTGACATAGCCGCCCAGCAACAGCACCGCCAGGTTGGCCAGGACGAACCACACCAGCAGTCGCCAGAACAGCGAGGTCTTGAGCGGATTCATGCCGCCCCCGTGACCAGCACGTAGCCGGCGCCGCGCACCGATTCGATGCGCGGGGCCTGCTCGGAGGCTTCGGCCAGCTTATGGCGCAGCCGGCTGACGTGCACGTCGATGCTGCGGTCGAAGCGTTCCAGTTCGCGCCCCAGCGCCATGCGCGTCAGCGTGGCCTTGTCCACCAGCTGGCCGGCGCGCTGCGCCAGCGCCAGCAACAGGCCGAACTCCGCACCGGTCAGTGCCAGCTCCACCTCGCCCGCATAGGCGCGCCGCTCGCCCGGCAGCAGCCGCAGCACGCCCACTTCCAGCGTGCCGGCCATGGCCGGCGCATGGCGGCGCAGCTGTGCGCGCACGCGGGCCAGCAGTTCGCGCGGCAGGCACGGCTTGGAGAGGTAATCGTCCGCGCCCAGCTCCAGCCCGATCACCCGGTCCACCGGCTCGCCGCGCGCGGACAGCATGATCACCGGCAGCCGATGCTGCAGACGCAGCTCGCGCAGGGTTTCCAGGCCGTCGCGGCCGGGCATCATCACATCGAGGATCAGCAGGTCCGGCCGCTGCGACGCATGGCTGAGGCGCGCCAGGGCTTCCTCGCCGTCGTGGGCCACGTCGACGGCGAAGCCTTCCCGGCGCAGGTATTCGGCCAGCAGGTCGGTGAGGGCGCGGTCGTCGTCGGCTAGGAGAATGCGTTGCATGCAGGGGAGCGGCCGTTGGTTCTTGCGCCATTCAACCGGCGCGGAGGCCCGGTAACTACGGGCTTTACGCTTCTTTACCCACCGGCAAAAAACATACACACGGGGTTGTCGTCAAATACTCCGCAAGTCCCCCCAAACCGAAAGGTGAAACACATGCGCAAGTCCCTCTTCCTCGGCCTGGCCCTCGCCTCCGCCATGACCCTCGGCACCGCGGCGTTCGCGGCCGGTCAGGACGGTGGCCCGCGTTTCGGCGGCCAGCACGGTCACCACGGCTTCGGCATGGCCATGCAGAAGCTCAACCTCACCGACGCGCAGAAAACCAGCATCCACAATCTGGTCAAGAACAGCTTCAGCCAGAACAAGTCCCAGCGCGACGCCCTGCGCTCGCAGCGCCAGGCTTTCGAGTCGATGACGCCGGACCAGGTCGGCTATCAGGCCGCCGCCGCCAGCCTGGCCCAGGCCGAAGCCGCCGCGACGCAGGCCCGCGTGCAGCAGCAGGCCCAGCTGAAGGCGCAGATCTACGCCCTGCTGACCACGCAGCAGAAGGCCCAGTGGGCCACCATGAAGCAGGAGCGCGAGCAGCGCCGCCAGCAGTGGATGCAGTTCAAGGCGCAGCAGAAGGCCGCCGCGTCGAGTTCGTCGACGGCCCAGTAAAGACTTCCTCTGCAGGAAGGGTAGTGCCCCGGTGAAAGCCGCGTCCGCCTCGTGCGGACGCGGCCTTTCTTTTTCTAGACCGGCATCAGCGTCGCACCCGTGGCAGCTACCTGCGCATCCTGCGTGGACTGCATGCCGGAGACGCCGATCGCACCGGCCACCTTGCCGTCCCGGTACAGCGGCAGGCCACCGTCCAGCGGCAACAGGTTGTCCATGCCGAGCAGGCGCAGACCCAGGCCGCCATCGCGCACCGCATCCTCGAACAGCTTCGACGGGCGGCGGAAATTCACCGCCGTCGCGGCTTTCGCCTGCGCCACCGCGATGCTGGCGTGCTGCACGTCGTCCAGCGCATGCAGCATCACCAGATGCCCGCCGCTGCCGACGATGGCGATCGCCATCGGCCAGTCGTTGCGCTGCGCCTCGGCCTGCGCCGCGGCCATCACGCGCGCGGCCTCGTCCAGGGTGATCGGCGCGCCGTACGAAGGCGGGCGGCTCATGCGCGCACCGCGGCGAGGAAATCGCGCAGCAGCGGCAGCACGAGGTCCGGCCGCTCGATGTTCACGTGATGGCCGGCATCCGGCACCCGGACCAGGCGCGCATCCGGCAAGCCCGCGGCCAGGCATTCGGACAGTTCGATCACCTCCGGCTGGTCTTCCTCGCCGACGATCAGCAGCACGGGCATGCGCAGTTCCGCCAGCCGCTCCGGTGCCGGTACTTGCGGATTGCGCTGCAGGGAAGCGTGCTTCCAATAGCCATCCGCGCGGCCGAAATTCCATTCGCTCATCGCGGCGATGCGCCTGCGTGCGTCCCCACGGGTTTGCTCCGGCGCACGACGCGGACCATCGAGGAAGGCGCGCAGCGATGTCTCCAGCAGGGCCGCTGGATCGCCGCTCTGCACTGCCGCCCAGAACGCCAGCGCCTCTGGCGTACGCGTGGCGTAGTAGCCCCAGTAGCCGGCGCCGATCAGCGCCAGCGCGCTCACGCGTTCCGGCTGCGCCAGCGCGAAATCGAAGGCCGTGCCGGCGCCGCCGGAGCAGCCGATCAAGGCGGTGCACTGGATGCCGCTGGCGTCGAGCACGTTTGCCAGATCGTCATGATGCGAGAACGGGGCGTCCGGCATCGACGAACGGCCGAAGCCGCGCAGGTCGTAGCGCAGCACGCGATGGTCGTCGGCGAGCGCGCCGAACTCTTCGTCCCACTGGCCGCTGTCCACCAGGAAACCATGCAGCATCGCCACGGCATCGCCGCGCCCCGCCAGCTCGGCGTGGAAATGCACGCCGCCGGCCTCGATCCAGCGCGCCTGCGGCGCGCCGGATTTCCCGTGCGAGAGAGTCATCGACATGAAGGCATCTCCTCAGCGGCTGGCGCGCACGTCGCGCGCTTCCACCGCATCCACCCATACCGGCGGCGCGTAGCCGGCCGGCTTGTCGCCCACCGCCACGCCACCGTGGATGCGCGTCTGCTGGCGGTCGACGAACATGTAGTACGGGAACGGCGCGTCCGGTGCGCTGGCTTCGTCCAGGCGCGCGCGCAGCGCGTCCGGCAAGCTGAAATCGAGTGCCCCCAGATTGTCGTCCAGCTGCGCCAGCCTGGTCGCGCCGACGATCAGCGACGCGATGCCCGGCCGGTTCGCCGCCCAGTTCAGCGCCACCTGCGCCATGCTGCGCCCGCTCTCGCGCGCCACCTCCTCCAGCGCGGCGACGATGCGCCAGTTGCGCTCGGTGAAGCGCTCGAAGCCCGGCGCCGCGGTGACCTTGGCCAGGCGGCCCTCGCCTTCCCCGCCGGCCTGGCTCGGCCGGTACTTGCCCGACAGCAGGCCCATGCCCAGCGGGCTCCACGCGGTGATGCCCATGCCCAGCTCGATGGCCAGCGGCACGAACTCGTGCTCGATATGCCGCTCGACCATGGAGTACTCCAGCTGCAGGTTCACCAGCGGCGTCAAGGCATGCGCCTCGGCGAAGGTCTGCGCCCGCGCGGCATACCATGCCGGCGTATCGGACAGGCCGGCGTAGCGGATCTTGCCGGCGCGCACCAGGTCGTCCAGCGTGCGCACCACTTCCTCGGCGGGCGTGAGGCGGTCCCAGGTATGCAGCAGGTAGAGATCGATGTAGTCGGTGCGCAGGCGGCGCAGCGAACCCTCCACCGCACGCATGATGTTCTTGCGTCCGTTGCCGCCGGCATTGGGATTGCCGGGCTGCGCGTTGTAGCTGAACTTGGTCGAGATCACCACGCGATCGCGCGCGCCGGCCTGCTCCACGAACTTGCCGAGCAGGCTCTCGCTGCTGCCTTCGGTATACATGTCGGCGGTGTCGATGAAATTGCCGCCGGCTTCCAGATAGCGATCGAACATGGCGCGCGCGGTGTCCTCCGCGGCGCCCCAGCCCCAGTCCTCGCCGAAGGTCATGGTGCCGAGCGAAAGGCGGCTGACGCGCAGGCCGGAGCGGCCGAGGGTGTAGTAGCGATCGAGCGACATGGGGTGATCCTCCGGTTGGGATGGAGGAAGTCTGGCTCTTGCCATTGCGTAGAAAAATACGGATTCTTTTGATGCGTTATTTAGGATTCCTAATCAATGCGCGACGACCACTCCCCCGCCCTGCGCGCTTTCCACCTGATCGCCCGCTACGGCAGCTTCACCCGTGCCGCCGCCGACATGGAGGTCACCGCCTCCGCGCTGAGCCAGACCATGCGCCAGCTCGAGCAGCGCCTCGGCGTGCGCCTGCTGCAGCGGACCACGCGCAAGGTCGGCCTGACCGAGGCCGGGCGGCAGTTCCTGCAACGCATCACGCCGGCGCTTGCCGCCATCGACGACGCGCTGGACGAACTGCGCCAGCACGGCGACCGCCCCGCCGGCACCTTGCGCGTGACGGTGCCTGAGATCGTGCTGGACTGGCTGGTGGCTCCGATGCAGGCGGACTTCCTGCGGCGCTGGCCGGACGTGACGCTGGACATCGACGTCACCGGCGGCCTGGTGGATCTGGTGGCCGACGGCTACGACTGCGGCATCCGCCTGGGCGAGCGCGTGGCGCGTGACATGGTGGCGGTGCCGCTGGGCGGCAAGCTGCGTTCGATCGTGGCGGCCACGCCGGCCTATCTGGACCGGCACGGGCGGCCGCAGCATCCGCGCGACCTGCAGAACCATGCCTGCATCCGCAACCGCTACGTCAGCAGCGGCGCGATCTATCGCTGGGAGTTCGCGCAGCGCGGGCGCTGGTTCGATATCGAGGTGGGCGGGCCGTTGATCGTCAACGATCCGTCGCTGGCCATTCGCGCCGCGCTGGACGGATTGGGCCTGACCCACACGGTGGAGCCGGCGGTGCGCGAACATCTCACCGCCGGCCGCCTGGAAACCGTGCTGGATACCTGGCTGCCGCCGTACGACGGCTTCTATCTGTATTACCCCAGCCGCTTCCAGGTGCCGCCGAAGCTGCGCGCGTTCATCGACTTTCTGCGCGAGCGGATGGCGGCTCAGCGATAACGGTAATGGCCTTCGACCCACACGTGCGGACCCGACCAGTAGCCAGGCACCCAGACGCGACCGCGCGCGGGGACGACGATGCAACCGCTCAGCGCGGCGGTGGCGGCAAGCAAGGCGGTGCAGAGGAAGATCTTGGTCCGGCCCATGACGTGCTCCGAGTGGAGAGGTGGGCAGGAAAACGAAAGATGTGAAACGGCGATGACGAAGCGTCGTGCGGATCGATGCCGCGCGTTCAGGCCGCGAGGGGATGGCGTTCAGCCTGCAACACCATCCCCGTCGATGATGCAGCGCGACGTCAGGTCCAGCGGCTGTAGGTACTGCCGAATGCTATCCGCCCCGCCCCCAGCAACATCACCGCGATGGCACCGCCCAGGTACATGCCCTGCAGTTCCAGTGCCCAGCCGCCGGTATCGGCCAGCGACATGAACTGGCTGCTGTGCACCAGCAGCAGGGCCACCACCATGTTGACCGCGATGATCAGCGCGCCGATGCGCGTCCACAGGCCCAGGATCAATAGCACCGGCGCCACCACTTCGCCGACGTAGACGCCGTAGGCGAGAAACGACGGCAAGCCCTGCTGCGCCAGCGCCTGCACCACGAAGCCGGGACCGTGGATCAGCTTGGACACGCCATGGAACAGGATCAGCGCGCCCAGCACCACGCGCAGGACCAGCTTGCCCAGTTCGTTGGATGATGACTGCATGTGAAGGCTCCCCGCCCGAAGAAGCGGCCGCGCCGCGCGGCCACGCCTCGCCACACTAATTCAGCACGCCGCGGCGGCGCCAGTTCAGGCCTGCGCCAGGCGCTCGACCACCGCGCGGTAGCGGGCCGCGATGCCGGCCTCGTCATGGTGGCGGAAATCGCGCACCACCCAGCGGCCGCCGCACATCACGTGGCGCACCAGCGGCGTATTGCCGGCGAACAGGAAGCTGTCCAGCAGCGAGCGCGCATCGCGCGCGGCCAGCAACGGCGATTCGTCGTCCAGCACCAGCAGGTCGGCGCGCGCGGCGGCGCGCAGCTCGCCCACCAGCAGGTCGGCGCGCGCGGCGGCGCGCAGCTCGCCCACCGGCAGGCCGGCGGCGCGCGCACCGCCCCGCAACGCGGCGCGCCACAGGGTCTCGCCGACGCTGTCGCCCTCGCGCCGCGCGGCGATGTTGCGGTGGCGCGTGGACAGGCGCTGGCCGTATTCCAGCCAGCGCAGTTCTTCGACCGGCGAGATGGAGATGTGCGAATCCGAACCGATGCCGAGCACGCCCTTCGCGTCGAGGTAATCGCTCAGCGGGAACAGGCCGTCGCCGAGATTCGCCTCGGTCGTCGGGCACAGGCCGGCCACCGCTCCGCTGCGCGCCAGGCGCGAGGTTTCGTGGCCGGTGAGATGGGTGGCGTGCACCAGGGTCCAGCGCGCATCCACCGGTGCGTGATCGAGCAGCCATTCGACTGGACGCGCGCCGCGCGTGGCCAGGCAATCCTGCACTTCGCCGATCTGCTCGGCGATATGGATATGGACCGGCAGGTCCTGCGCGATGCTGGTGGCGAGCAGGCCGCGCATCGCCTCTTCCGGCACCGCGCGCAGCGAATGCAGCGCGATGCCGATGCGCAGGCCGTCGCCTTCGTGGCGGCGCAGCGCTTCGAGCATGCGCACGTAGGAGGAAAGGTCGTTGCCGAAGCGGCGCTGCCGCGGGCTGAGCGGACGCCCGTCGAAGCCGCCGGTCATGTACAGCACCGGCAGCAGGGTCAAGGCGATGCCGGTCTCGCGCGCCGCTTCGATCAAGGCCAGCGACATCGCTTCCGGCTGCGCGTAAGGCGTGCCGTCCGGCTGGTGATGCAGATAGTGGAACTCGCAGACTTGCGTGTAGCCGGCCTTGAGCATTTCCACATAGAGCTGCGCGGCGATGGCCTTCAGTTCCTCCGGGCCGATCGCCGCGGCAAACGCATACATGGTTTCGCGCCAGGTCCAGAAGCTGTCGTCGCTCCTCCCCTTGCGCTCGGCCAATCCCGCCATGGCGCGCTGGAACGCATGCGAATGCAGATTGGGCATGCCCGGCAGCACCCAGGCGCCGAGCCGTTCAGCCTCGCCCCCGGGCGGCGCGACGTGGCCGCTGGCGTCGACCGCGAAGGCGCCGTCGGCGCTCCACCCGTCGGCCAGCCAGAGCTGGTCGGCGCTGTAAGTGCGGGTGGCATCGCTCATCGGCTCAGGCTCCGTGGGGATGCGCGAAGTGTAACCGGCCCTGCACACAGCGCTACGGCATAATGCGCGGCATGGCCAAGAAGAATGAGAACTCTCCGAAGCTGCTGGTACGCCAGGCGCGACCGGCCGACGTCCCCGCCCTGGTCGAACTCACCGGCCGCGTCTACACGCCCGAGTGGGGGCACTCGGCCGAGATGCTGCGCTCGCAGCAGACGCATTTCCCCGAAGGCCAGTTCGTCGTCGAATACGAAGGACGCGTGGTCGGCTACTGCGCCACCTTCCGTATCGACGAAGCCAGCGCGCTGGCGCCGCATACCTGGATGCAGATCACCGGCGGCGGCATGGGCTCGCGCCACAAGCCGGACGGCAACTGGCTGTACGGCATGGAAGTGGTGGTGCATGCGGACTACCGCGGCATGCGCATCGGCCAGCGCCTGTACCAGGCGCGCAAGCGGCTGTGCACGGACCTGAAGCTGCGTGGCATCGTGTTCGGCGGGCGCGTTCCCGGCCTGGCCCGCGCGATCCAGCGCTACGGCAGTGCCGAGGCCTATGTGCAGGCGGTGGTGGAAGGCAGGCGGCGCGACCCCACCCTGAGCTTCCAGCTGTCCAACGATTTCCAGGTGATCGGCGTGCTGCGCGGTTATGTGCCGTCGGACTACGACTCGCTGGGCTATGCCGCGCACCTGGTGTGGCGCAACCCGCAGCTGCTCAACCAGCCGGACGTGCCCTCGATTCCCTCGCCGCAGCGTCTGCCCGATTCGGTACGCGTGGCGTCAGTCCAGTACCTGCAGCGCCGTATCAAGTCGTTCGAGGAATTCGCCACCCAGGTGGAGTACTTCACCGACATCGCGGCGGACTACAGCGCGGATTTCGTCACCTTCCCCGAGCTGATCACCCTGCAACTGCTGTCGATCGAGAACGCCGAGCTGTCGCCGGTCGAATCGATCCGCAAGCTCAGCCATTACACGCCGCAGGTGAAGGAGCTCTTCAGCCGGCTGGCCGTGCACTACAACATCAACATCATCGCCGGCTCGCATCCCACCGAGCAGCCCAACGGCGACATCCACAACGTCTGCTACGTGTGCCTGCGCGACGGCTCGATCCACGAGCGTGAGAAGCTGCATCCCACGCCCAGCGAACGCACGGTGTGGAACATCACCGGCGGCGACACCGCCGCCACGATCCAGACCGACTGCGGCCCGATCGGCGTGATGATCTGCTACGACTCCGAATTCCCGGAAGTCGCGCGCCATCTCACCGACCAGGGCGCGCTGATCCTGTTCGTGCCGTTCTGCACCGACGTGCGCGAGGGCTACCTGCGCGTGCGCTATTGCTCGCAGGCACGCGCGATCGAGAACCAGTGCTACGTGGTGCTGTCGGGCAACGTAGGCAACCTGCCCGGCGTGAACAACTTCGACATCCAGTACGGGCAGAGCTGCATCCTCACGCCGAGCGACTTCCCGTTCGCACGCGACGGCATCGCCGCCGACTCGACCCCCAACATCGAAACCGTGCTGTTCGCCGACCTGCGCCTGGAAAGCCTGGCCCGCGCGCGCAATGCCGGCGCGGTGCAGAACCTCAAGGACCGCCGCTTCGACCTGTACGAAACGCGCTGGACCACCAAGCGCGACCGCCAGCCGTGAGCGAACGCGATACGGAAACGCCCTCCGGCCGCTTCCAGCGGCTGGCCGATTCGGGTCTGTTTTCGCCGGTGCAATGGCGCCGGCGCGTGCTGTTCTGGACCGGCGCGGTGGTCGTCGGCCTGGCCGCGGTCGGTTTCGCCCAGGCCGCCGACTACGCCTACGGGCTGTTCCATCGCATGGTGGAACACAGCCGCTGGTCGGCCTTCCTAGTGACGCCGGCGATGTTCGCCCTGCTCGCCTGGCTCACCGCCGGCGCGCTCAAGCCCACGCGCGGCTCGGGCATCCCGCAGGCGATCGCGGCGCTGAAGGTCGAAGACGAAGGCTTCCGCACGAGCCTGCTGTCGCTGCGCGTGGCGCTGGGCAAGATGGCGCTGACCCTGGCCGCGCTGCTCGGCGGCGCCTCGGTAGGCCGCGAAGGACCGACCGTGCATGTCGGCGCGGGGCTGCTGTATTCGCTGGGCCGGCGCTTCGGCTTCGCTGACGCCGCCGCGGCGGGGCGTTTCATTCTCGCCGGCGCTGCCGCTGGCCTCGCCGCCGCGTTCAACACGCCGCTGGCCGGTGTCGTATTCGCCATCGAGGAAATGAGCGGCGCATTCGAGCACCGCATGAGCGGCATCCTGCTGACCGCGGTAATCATCGCGGGCGTGGTGTCGCTGGGCATCCTGGGCAACTACGCGTATTTCGGCCGCCTGGACATCGGCCTGCCACTGGGCCGCGCGTGGTGGGCGGTGCTCGCCACCGGCATCGGCTGCGGCCTGGCCGGCGGCCTGTTCGCGCGGCTGATCCTGCCGCACGACCGCGGTCTGCGCGGCGCCATGGGCCGCATACGCGCGCGCTATCCGGTGCTGTTCGCGGCGGGCTGCGGACTCGCCCTGGTGCTGCTCAGCCAGCTCACGCACACCGGGCTCTATGGCACCGGCTATGCGCAGGCCAAGGCGATCCTGGAAGGACAGCACGAGACGGTGAGCTCGTTCGGCGCGCTGAAATTCCTGGGCAATATCGCCTCGTACTGGGCCGGCATCCCCGGCGGCATCTTCTCGCCCGCGCTGGCGGTGGGCGCCGGCCTGGGCGACAACATCGCGGCGCTGGTGCCCGGTGCGGATGCATCGGCCGTGGTGCTGCTGGCGATGGCGGCGTATCTGTCCGGCGTGACGCAGGCGCCGCTCACCGCCACGGTGATCTCCATGGAACTGACCGCCAACCAGCAGATGGCGCTGCCGATCATGGCCACCTGCCTGCTGGCGCGCGCCGCCTCGTCGCTGCTGTGCCGCAAGCCGGTGTACCGCGCGCTGGCCGACCGGCTGATCGAAGGCTATGAGCTGGAACTGGCGCGGCGCGAGGCAGTGGCGTCCGCCTCCGATATCTCCACGAACGAACCGCCGCTGGTGGAAGATCCCGCCACGCCGATGCCCACCGACCCGCCCTCCGACAAGCCCGAATCGACATGACCACTGCATCCTGGGATCTGCTGCTGACCGGCGCGACGCTGGCCACTTTCGATGGCGAACAGCCGTATGGGTTGGTCGCGGATGGTGCTCTGGCCATCGCCGACGGACGCATCGCCTGGATCGGACCGCGCGCACAGCTTCCCGCCGATGCTGAAGCACGCGCCACTTCCATCGAACACCTCGACGGCGCGCTGGTGACGCCTGGCCTGGTCGATTGCCACACGCACCTGGTCTTCGGCGGCGACCGCGCGCACGAGTTCGACCTGCGCCTCAACGGCGCCAGCTACGAGGAAATCGCGCGTGCCGGCGGCGGTATCGCCTCCACCGTGAAGGCCACGCGCGAGGCGGACGAAGACGAGCTGTTCACGCAGGCGCTGCCGCGCGCCCGCGCGCTGCTCGCCGACGGCGTCACCACGCTCGAGATCAAGTCCGGCTACGGACTGGAACTGGAGAGCGAGCGGCGCATGCTGCGCGTAGCGCGGCGGCTGGGCGAGGCGCTGGGCATCGGCGTGCGCACCAGCTTCCTCGGCCTGCATGCGCTGCCGGCCGAATACCGGGAGGATCGCGACGGCTACGTCGCGCTGGTGTGCGACCGGATCTTGCCCGCGCTGGCGGCGGAGGGACTGGTCGATGCGGTGGATGCGTTCTGCGAAGGCATCGGCTTCACCCGCGAAGAGACGCGCCGCGTGTTCGAGCGCGCCCGTTCGCTCGGCCTGCCCGTCAAGCTGCATGCCGAACAGCTGTCCAATCTGGAAGGCGCGGCGCTGGTGGCCGAATACGATGGGCTTTCCGCCGATCACCTGGAGTACCTGAGCGAGGACGGCGCGCGCGCGATGGCGGCGAAGGGCACCGTGGCGGTGCTGCTGCCCGGTGCGTTCTATGCCTTGCGCGAGACGAAACTGCCGCCGATCGCCGCCTTGCGCGAACACGGCGTGGCGATGGCCGTGGCGACCGACTGCAACCCGGGCACCTCGCCGCTGCTTTCGCTGCGCCTGGCCGCCGGCATGGCGTGCACCTTGTTCCGCCTCACGCCGGAAGAGGCGCTGCGTGGTGTAACGGTGCATGCGGCGCGTGCATTGGGCCTGGACGATCGCGGCACGCTCGCCGTGGGGCAGCGTGCGGATCTGGCGGTATGGCGGGTGCAGCGGCCGGCGGAGCTGTGCTACTGGATCGGCGGCGGGCTAGTGCGTGCGGTGTACTGCGGCGGTCGCCGGATCGAAACCGCCTGAAGCGTTCGCCGCGGCATGGCGGTGCTTTCTGAACATTCCGATCGGGCCTCTCGATAGCCTGCCCATGCAATCCGCACTCGGGCGTGCGGATGCGTGCAGGAGGCACGATCGTGAATTCCAACGGTTACCCGGACAGGCAGTGTGCCGATGCGACGCTCGATGCGTGTGATGAAGCCACGCGTATCGTCGGGCGGAGCGCAGAACAGCAGGCGCAGCCCTCGGATCATCGTTCTTCGCTGCTCTCGCACCTCGAGGCACTGGCTGCCCGGCTTGCGCCGGACCTGCCGCTGCTGATCGAAGCCGGGCAGCTCTTTCCCGTCATCGAACATGCGGACACCGCCACCTTCCCGGCCACGCTGCTGGAGGCATGGGAATCGGTTCTGCTCGACGCCTGCGCATCCGACGACGATGCGGCCCGCTGGCTGCTGACCCAGGTGCTTGCATTACGGCTGGCGTACGTCGGCATGCCGGCGGTGCATGTCCTGCATCGCACTGCTTGCGGATATGCCCGGTGCGGCGAAGCGTGCGCAACGGAGGAAACCAAGCCTCGATGGCAGGCGCGGCTGATCGAACTCGATCTGGCGCTGGCCGCGCGCCTGGGCGGCGCCTCGCGGCTGTTCGCGCTGCGCGACATGGCCGCGCGCCATGCCACAGCGATCGAGCGCGGCGACGGTGCGGTGCTCAGGGCGTGGATCGAGGTTCTGCTGTACGAAGCGCAGCAGCAAACCGGCGATGTGGCGGCCCCGCTCGCCGACGCGGCGGCAGCAGCCGGGCGCTTGCGTAGCGTCGCGGGCATGGCCGACGAGGGCGAATACCTCTTGGCCCGTGTGCTGCATCGGCGCGCGCACACTGAGCGTGGCGATACCCGCCTGCGGGCGCTCGCCGAAGCGCAACGCCTGCTGGACGCCTTGTTCGCCCGCTCGCCGAGCGCGCGCTTCGCCATGGCCGTGGCCGAAGTCGCCCTGGAACATGGACGCGCCGGTCCCGCAGAGGCCGCGAAGCAAGCCTTCTCCCATGCCCTCACCCACGCCTTCATCGCCGGCTGCGATCCACGCCGGCAGGCGGCAAGCCTGCATTGCCGCCTGGCCATCCAGCTGGCTTACGAGGCGCTGCCGGACATGGGGCCGCAAGGCAGCGTCGCCCTCGATCTGGCGCGCAAGCTCGAACGCCAGCCGCTGCCGCCGGTCGCGACCATCGAAGGCATGACGCAGGCCTTCGTTCGCCACGGGGAATACGCACGAGCCTGCCGCCTGTGCGCCAGGGCGTGGCTGGCCGGCACCAGATTCCGCACGCTGTCAGCGCTGTGGCAGCAAGCCGGCGCGACATGGCGCAACTGCCTGGCCTCCGCGCAGGACCAAGCCGATTGGCAGGAGAACGACGCTCAGCGACGCCTTGCCGCCCGCTGGCAATGACCGGGCATGCGCGGCGCGCCTCAAAAGAAAAACCCCGCCTAAGCGGGGTTTGTTCTGACCGAAGCGTGTCGTTTCAAGCTGGCTGTTCAAACCGGCTTCGTTCGAGCCGGTTCGCGCAACTCACTTGTTCAGGCCGACTTCTTCTTGGCGGGCGCGGCCTTCTTGGCGGCGGCCGGCTTGGTCACGGTTTCCTTGGCGCCCACCACGGCCGGCTGCGCGCCATGCACGCGGGTGTTGCCATAGCTGCCACGGTAAGTCTTGCCGCGACGGGTCTTGCGATCGCCCTTGCCCATGGGGAACTCCTTAAGGTTTACGAGTGATTCGTAGGTTGAACGGCCGATCATCGTATCAGTGGCGGCCCAAAGCGCAATAGGCGGCAAGCGCTTGCCCTTGTGTTCAATCGCTGCGCCGACCGGAAGCGCAACCCTGGGCATGGTCCGGGCAATGGCCGGAGTCGATCTGCACCGTCACGTGCCGGATGCCGAAGCGTTCGCCGAGCACGCGATTGATCGCGGCGATGGCGGTGGCGCCATGGCTGTCGTCGCGCAGTTGCGCATGCACCGTGGCCATGCGCGAGCCGGAGGCCAGCTGCCAGACATGCAGATGATGCACATCGCTGATCGACGCATCCGCCTCGCGCAGGGCGACCTCGATCTCGCCCGTATCCAATCCTTCCGGCACGCCCTCCAGCAGGATGTGCGCGGAGCGGCGCAGCAGGCGCCAGGCACTGTTGAGGATCAGCAGCGACACCAGCAGCGACAGCACCGGATCGGCCCACAGCCAGCCGAGCCAGCGCACCGCCAGCGCCGCCAGCACGGCCGCCACGGAGCCGAGCAGGTCGCCCAGTACATGCAATGCCGCGCCGGCCACGTTGACGTCGTCGTGGTCGTGCCCATGCAGGGTGCGCAGGACCGCCACGTTCACCAGCAGGCCGGCCAGCGCCACGATGAACATCACGCCGGACAGGATCGGCGTCGGCGTGAACAGGCGTTCGATCGCCTCGTACGCGATGAACGCCACCAGCGCGAACTGGGTCAGCGCATTGAGAAAACCCGCGAGCACTTCCACGCGCCCATAGCCATAGCTGCGCCGCGCGTCCGCGGGACGGCGCGCCATCCATGCGCCGAGCACCGCCAGCAGCAGCGCCAGCGCGTCCACCAACATGTGGCCGGCATCGGCCAGCAACGCCAGCGAACCGGACCACAGGCCGCCGACCGCCTCGGCGACCATCATCAAGGCGGTGAGCACGAAGGCGACCAGGAGCTTGCGCTCGCGCCCGCTCATGCCGGCGCCGGCATGCGCGTGATCGTGCGCGCCATGCTCGTGCGCATGACCGTGGCGATCACCGTCGTGGTGGGAATGGGCGTGCGAATGACTCATGCGCGAATGCTAGGAAGCGCGCTCGCCGTTACACAATCACGAGGCCGCATCAGTGCGCGCAATCCACGCTGTGCACGTGGCCCTGCTCGCGATCCGCACGCAGGTTGATGAAATGCGCGGCCGCGACGAGCAGGCCGCCGCAGGTGACCAGCGCGCTGTGCACGCCGATCGAATAACCCTCGGCCACCGTCACGCCCAACAGCAGCAACGCCAGTCCCGGCAGAGCCAGGCGCAGCGGCAGCATGCGGCGATGGCGGCGATAGCCGCTGAGCAGGCTGACCAGCGCCAGCACGCAGGCGAACAGCACGAAGGCGCGCTCGAAGCGGTGATCGGCGAGGAAGCCCAGGCCGAGCAGCGGCAGCAGCGCCAGCACGAACGGCAGCGCGGCGCAGTGGATCGCGCACAGGAACGAAGCCGTCGCACCGATGCGATCGGCGATGCGCCACCAACGGGTTTTGCTCTCCTGGTCCATCGGTCGACTCGTAAAAAAATGCGCCAAACGTGACTTCTTGCCTGGGCGACAGGAAGTGATGTTACTTTATAACACTGCAGGAATCCACTCCCCGCATCCGAATACACCAGGAGCAGCACCCCACATGCGCAAGACCATGCTCACCCTCGCCCTGGCCGCCAGCCTGGGCGCCGCCGCCCTGCCGCTGCAGGCCGCCGATGCCGCGTCCGATGTTGCGCCGGACAAGGACAACCACAAGGCCAAAGCCAAGGATCTGGACGCGATCACCGTCAATGCCGTGCCGCTGGGCCAGCAGGCCGACCAGATCGTCGCCCCGGTCGCCGTGCTGGCCGGCTCGGCGCTGGACGAGGTCAAGGCCGGCACGCTGGGCGAGACAGTCTCCGCGATCCCCGGCGTGCAGACCACCGGCCTGGGCAAGGCGGTCGGCCGCCCGGTGATCCGCGGCATGGATGGCCCGCGCGTCGCGGTGCTGGAAAACGGCCTGGGTTCGCAGGATGTCTCCAACATCAGCCAGGATCACGCCACTTCGGTCGAGCCCTTCCTGGCCGACCAGATCGAAGTGCTGAAAGGCCCGTCGACCCTGCTTTACGGCTCCGGCGCCATCGGCGGCGTGGTCAACGTGGTCGACGGCCGCATCCCGATGGCGGCGCCGCAGAACGGCTTCAGCGGTCGCGCCGAGGGCCGCTACGACAGCGGCACCGAAGGCAAGACCGGCCTGTTCCGCGCCGATGCCGGCAACCGGCAGTTCGCGCTGCACGTCGACGGCATGCGCCGCGACGACGGCAGCTACGACATCCCCGGCGGCACCCAGGCCAACAGCCAGGTGAAGACCACCTCCGGCGCGGCCGGCGCTTCGCTGCTGGGCGACTGGGGTTACTTCGGCCTGTCGGTGTCGCGCTATCTCGACAAGTACGGCAGCCCCGCCGAACCGGGCAACGCCGAGGAAGGCGAGCCGCCCGTGCACATCAAGCTCGAACAGACCCGCTACGACATGAAGGGCGGTTTCAACAAACCACTGCCCGGCATTGCGAAGGCGGAAGTGAGCTTCGGCCACAACGACTATCAGCACGTGGAATACGAAGGCGAGGAAGCCGGCACCACCTTCAAGACCAAGGCCAACGAAGGCCGTGTGCTGTTCACCCACGAGCCGCTGGCCGGCTGGGAAGGCGCCTTCGGTCTGCAGTACATCCATCGCGACTTCTCCGCCGTCGGCGAAGAGACCTTCGTGCCGCCGACCTCGACCAAGGCCTGGGGCCTGTTCCTCACCGAGCAGCGCCAGTTCGGCCCGGTGAAGCTGGAACTGGGCGCGCGCACCGACCGCCACACCGTCACGCCGGACGATCAGCCGCGACGGAAGTTCTCACCGTCCAGCTTCTCCGCCGGCGCCTCGTGGCGCTTCGCGCAGCAATGGCACCTGAGCCTCAACCTCGACCGCGCCCAGCGTGCGCCGGCCGAGGAAGAACTGTTCTCCCACGGTCCGCATGCCGCGTCCAACACCTTCGAGATCGGCGACGCCAACCTGAAAAAGGAAACCGCCAACCAGGCCGAGCTGGCACTGCACTACCACGGCGATTTCGTCGAAGGCAAAGTCGCGGTCTACGCCAACCGCTACCACGACTTCATCTACCTGGCCGATACCGGCGCAGTGGAAGACGGCATGCCGGTGCGCACCTGGTCGCAGCGCGACGCCAAGTTCCGCGGCGCCGAAGCCGAAGCCACCTTCCATCTTGCGCGCAATGCCAGCGGCGCCTGGGATTTCCGCGCCTACGGCGACACCGTGCGCGCCGAGCTCGAACACGGCGGCGGCAACCTGCCGCGCATTCCGGCCGGACGCCTCGGCGGCCAGCTGAGCTGGAGCCGCGACGACCTGCGCGCCAGCGTCGGCGCCGTGCGCTACTTCGCGCAGAACCGCACCGCCGCCTTCGAAACACGCACCGCCGGCTACACCCTGGTGAACGCGCATGCCGCGTGGACCTTCCACAACGGCGAACGCAGCCAGTGGGAAGCCTTCCTCGACGGCAGCAACCTCACCAATCGCAAGGGCCGCCTGGCCACGTCGCTGTTCAAGGACGAAGTCCTGCTGCCCGGCCGCAGCGTATCGGTCGGCGTGCGCGCGTTCTTCTAAGCACCACCGCGTTCTCGGCCGCGCCGCTCCCTCCCCCCGATGCGGCCGAAACCAAGGGGCGCGATGCGCAACGCATCGCGCCCCGCCTTTCAGGCGAGTGTGCTCAGCCCTTGCGGCAGTGCTTGCAGATGCCGTGCACTTCCAGCGTCTGCGCCTGCGGGCGGAAACCGAAGGCCTTGGCCTGCGCCTCGATCAGCTCGGCCACGCGCTCGTCGCACACTTCCTGCGCGCTGGAGCAGACGTCGCAGATCAGGAACGGCACCTGGTGCGCCTCGGCCGGATGGTGGCAGGACACGAAGGCGTTGATCGATTCCAGCTTGTGGATGAAGCCGTGCTCGAGCAGGAAGTCGAGCGCGCGGTACACCGTCGGCGGCGCGGCGTTGCCGTGGCGCTCGCGCAGGTGGTCGAGCAGGTCGTAGGCCTTCACCGGCTTGCCGGCGGCGGCCACCAGTTCCAGCACTTCCTTGCGCAGCGGCGTCAGGCGCAGCCCGCGCTCCTCGCTGGCATGTTCCACCGCACGCACGAAGCCCTTGGCATCGTCGTGATGATGATGGTCATGCGGCTTGTCGGTAGCGGAGTGGCTCATGGATTCACCTCGGGGCGCGATGATACACCGGCTCGGGTAAGAGCCCGTTCAGGGCCGGCGGCGCGGCAACGGCGGCGGCAACAGCCGCCTGGGCCGCAGCAGAATCGCCACCCAGCCCAGCGGCCCCAGCACCGCCGCCCACACCACGCCTTCCCATACGCGCCCGCGCCACCAGCCCAGCAGCGCGCCTACCGCGACGAAGACCAGCGACCACCAGAACAGCGCCGCCCACGGCACCATCGCCATCAGGTTCCAGAAGATGTGCCAGCTCGCGTCCGGCGCGTCCATGTCCACGCCCTGGGTGGCCCTGGCGAGCAGCTCGTCCATGCTGCGCGCCGCGCCTCAGCCGCGCGCGCGCGCGATGGCGTCGTCGATGCGCTTGAGCGCTTCCTCGCGGCCGGCCAGGTACACGGTGTGGTCGATCGACGGCGACACCTGCGTGCCGGTCATCGCCACGCGCAGCGGCTGGGCGATCTTGCCCATGCCCAGCTCGAGCCTGGCGGCGATCTGCTCCACCGCCTGGTGGATCGCCTCCGGCGTCCATTCGCACGCCGCGAACAGCGCCTTCGCCTCCTCGAGCACCGCCACGGCACCGTCGTTCTGCAGATGCTTGGCTACCGCCTTGTCGTCCCACTCGACGATCGGGCCGTACCAGATCTTCGCGCGCTCGGCCATTTCCTTCAGCGTCTGCACGCGGTCGCGTAGCGCGACGATCACATCGGCAGGCAAAGGACCCTTGCTGTAGTCGATGCCGGCCAGCTGCAGCTGGTACTCGAATTCCGGCGCGATCGCCTGCGGCTCGTCGGTCTTCAGGTAATGTTGGTTGAGCCAGGACAGCTTGGTCACGTCGAAGCGCGACGCCGCCTTGTTGACGTCGCCGATGTCGAACAGCTCGATCATCTCCTGCGGCGAGAAGATCTCCTGGTCGCCATGCGACCAGCCCAGCCGCACCAGATAATTGAGCAGCGCATGCGGCAGGAAACCGTCGTCGCGGTACTGCATCACGCTCACCGCGCCATGGCGCTTGCTCAGCTTCTGGCCGTCCGGGCCCAGGATCATCGGCAGGTGCGCGAACTCCGGCACCGGCTTGTCCAGCGCCTTGTAGATGTTGATCTGGCGCGGCGTGTTGTTGACGTGGTCGTCGCCGCGGATCACCTCGGTGATGCCCATGTCGATATCGTCGACCACCACGGCGAAGTTGTAGGTCGGCCAGCCGTCGGAGCGGAAGATCACCAGGTCGTCGAGCTCGGCATTGGCCCACTCCACGCGCCCCTTCACCTTGTCGTCGAACACCACCGAGCCTTCCAGCGGGTTCTTGAAACGGATTACCCGGTTCGGATCCTCGCGGTACGGCTCGTTGCGGTCGCGGTAATAGCCGTTGTAGCGCGGCTTCTCGCCGCGGGCCATGGCGGCCTCGCGCATGGCCTCGATCTCTTCCTTGCTCTCGTAGGCGTAGTAGGCCTTGCCGGCCTTGAGCAGCTCGTCGGCCACCTGCTTGTAGCGGTCCAGGCGATGGGTCTGGTAGACCGGACCCTCGTCGTGAACCAGGCCCAGCCAGCTCATGCCGTCCAGGATCGCCTGCACCGCCTCCAGCGTGGAACGCTCGCGGTCGGTATCCTCGATGCGCAGCACGAACTGGCCGCCGCGGCGGCGCGCTTCCAGCCAGCAGTACAGCGCGGTGCGGGCGCCGCCGATATGCAGGAAGCCGGTGGGACTGGGGGCGAAGCGGGTGCGGACGGTCATTGGATCTTCTTGGGTATGGAGCGAAACGATGGATTTTAGCCGATTCGGCCGGTGGCACCGCGCCCTGCTGGCGGCTTCCTTGGCCTGCGGCACCGTGGCGGCGCTGGCCGACGACGCCCCGGGCTTCGACCGCCCCGGCTGGGGCTTCGCCACCAATCCGCTGCATGCCGGCCAGTTCGCCTACGAACAGGGCCTGCCCGACTGGAGCCGCCAGCGCGACGCCGGCGTCACCAGCGACCTGTCCACCTACGACAGCCTGCTGCGCCTGGGCCTGGGCGGCGGCACCGAACTGCAGCTGGGCGGCACGCCGTACAACCGCCTGCACCAGTCCGGCCAGCCCTCGGTGCACGGCCGCGGCGACACCACGCTGGGACTGAAATGGGTACCCGTCAGCGGGGAACTATGGTCATGGGGCCTGCTCGGCACGGCGGAATTTACCGACGGCGCACGCGCCTTCCGCAACGACCATCCTGCCTACACCCTGGGGCTGGATGTCACCCAGCAGACCGGCGGCAAGTTCAACTTCGGCTACTACGCGCAGTGGCAGCGCAGCGGCGGCAAGGACAGCGTGCAGTTCGCGCCCAGTGTCGGCTACCAGTTCACTCCGCAGTTCGGCACCTATGTCGAAGCCTCGGCCCAGCACGATGGGAACCAAGGCTTCGGCAGCGAAGCCGGCACCGGCCTGGCCTGGCAGCCGCTGGCCAATCTGCAGTTCGACGGCTGGCTGCGTCATCGCCTGGGCGGCCACGCGCCGATCTGGGAAGCCGGCGTCGGCGTGGCGATGTATTTCGGACATTGAAGCCGGCGTAGGTTGGGGTGAGCCGAAGGCGAACCCCAATGTGCGCGTGACCTTGAGCGGTGATGTTGGGGTTCGCTGGCGCTCACCCCAACCTACGCCGGTCATGGCCGCCGCTTTGTCACTTCACATGCACGGTGATCTTCTTCGATACCACCGCCGGATCGAACGGAATGTGGTTCTCGTCGCCCAGTTCCAGCTGCAGCGTATGCGTGCCGGGCTTGAGCTTTACCGTGGTCTCGGTCTGGCCGTTGCCGAAATGGACATGGTTCTCGTCCTTCGGAATCACCTGACCGGCAGCCGGCAGGTCCTTCACATCGATCAGCAGGTGATGATGCCCGGTGCCTTCCTTCTTCACGCCGGCGGGGGCCACGCCCATGCCCTTCAGGCCGAAGCTGACGGTGAACTCCTGGCCGACGGTGGCACCGTCCTTCGGGCTGATGATGTAGACCTCGGCACCGGCGGGGGACTTGGTGACCGGCAGGCCAGGGGCGTCGGCGGCGATCGCCGCGGCGGCCGTCGAGGCCAGGGCCAGAGCGAACAGGATGCGCTTCATCGTGGGATCTCCTTGGCGTGAAGGGGAGCGCCAGTGTAAGCGCATCGTCATGCGGAAATCGCCTTGCGGATTCCTACTTAGGACTGCTCGTAACGCAGGCGTCATGAACACGCCACGCCCCCGCAACGCCTCAAGACGAATCTATGCCGGGCCAGCACAGGTATCGCCATGCGCATCGGCATTGTCACTGAGACGTATCCGCCGGAAATCAACGGGGTCGCACTGACCGTGCACAGCCTCGCCGCCGGCCTCGCCGCCCGCGGCCACACCGTCGAACTGACCCGGCCGCGCCAGGCCGAACCGTTCCACGACGAACCCGGCATCTTTCCCGTCGAAATGCGCGGCGCCTCGCTGCCGCGCTATCCCGGCCTGCGCTTCGGCCTCCCCGCCGGCCGCGCGCTGAAGCAGCGCTGGACGCGGCTGCGCCCCGACGCGATCTATGTCGCCACCGAAGGCCCGCTGGGCTGGTCCGCGGTACGCGCCGCGAAGGCGCTGGGCATCCCTGCCGCCACCGGCTTCCACACCCGCTTCGACACCTACGCCAACCACTACGGCGTGGGCTTCCTCACCCCGGTCGTGCGCGGCTACCTGCGCCGCTTCCATTGCCGCGCCGCCGCCACCCTGGTGCCCACCGACGCACTCGCGCGCGAGCTGGCGGACCTGGGGGTGGATTCGGTGCGCCTGCTGCGCCGCGCGGTGGACACCCAGCTGTTCCATCCCAGCCATCGCGATACCGCGCTGCGTACCGAATGGGGCGTGGACGGCAACACGCCGGTGGTGCTCTACGTCGGCCGCATCGCGGCGGAAAAGAACCTGGACCTGGCCGTGCGCAGCTTCCGCGCGATCCAGCGCGAAGTGCCCAAGGCGCGCTATGTGTGGGTCGGCGACGGCCCCTCCCGCGCGGCGCTGCAGGCGGCCAATCCTGACTTCATCTTCGCCGGCGTGCAGCGCGGCGAGGCGCTGGCGCGCCACTACGCCAGCGCCGACGTATTCCCCTTCCCCAGCCTCAGCGAAACCTTCGGCAACGTGATTCTCGAAGCGCTGGCCGCCGGCCTGCCGGTGGTCGCCTACGAGGAAGGCGCCGCGCGCGAGCACCTGGCGTCCGGCGTCAACGGCTTCCGCATCGAGGCCGGCAACGAGCGCGCCTTCATCGAGGCAGCCTGCACGCTGACCGCCAACGCCAGCCTGATCCGCCACATGGGACGCGCGGCGCAGGCCAGCATCGCCAATCTCTCGCCCGATGCGGTGATCCGCGAATTCGAATCCCTGCTGCGTGAACTGGCCAAGGAGCATCGCGATGAACACCCTGCCGCCGCTGCACACGCCTGAGCTCACGACCGGGCCGCGCTTTGCCATAGACAGGCGCATCTGCGTCGCCGCCAACCACTGGGGCGCGCGCCGCGCGGTCGGGGTGTTCTTCGGCATCGTCAGCCGCCTCGGCGACGGCGTGTTCTGGTATTCGCTGATGCTGGCCCTGGCCGTGTTCGACGGCCGCCGCGGTCTCGCCGCCGCCGCGCAGATGGCCATCACCGGCCTCACCGCCCTGCTGCTGTACCGCCTGCTCAAGCGCTGGACGCGCCGCCCGCGCCCGTTCCGCGCCTGCCCCGGCGTGATCGCCCACGTGCCGCCGCTGGACGAGTTCAGCTTCCCCTCCGGCCACACCTTGCAGGCGGTGAGCTTCACCATCGTGGCGCTGGCCTGGTATCCGCTGCTGGCGCCGCTGCTGCTGACCTTCACCGCCCTGATCGGCGCCTCGCGGGTGATCCTCGGCCTGCACTATCCGAGCGACGTGATCGCCGCCACTGCGATCGGCGGCGCGCTGGGCTCGTTGTCGCTGTGGCTGCTGCCGCTGGCGCACTGGATGCATTGAGCGCGGCTCAACGGCTCCACGCGCAGCTGGTGATGGCCGTGCTGTCGTCGAGCAGCGAGTAGCCAAGGCGGAAGCACATGCCAGCCGGCAGCGATGGGTCTAATGTCTCGGCGATCTCAGCTTCAAGCATCGCTTCATTCAAATTGAAAATCTTAAGCGCGCTGAAATCGAAGATCCGGCCGACCGTGGCCGCAGTCGCCTTGTAGAAACTTTCCTTGGCGGAGAACGCGATGGTCAGCGCCATCGGTTCGCCGAACTGGCGCGCGAGCTCGCCCAGTACATTCCGCTCCGACGCATCGACCACCGACTTCACGATCGCGTCGAACGCACCTGCCGCGACGACGTGCTCGATATCGATACCCACACCACGCGCGGCTTCTGCGCGCACGACCACCGCTGCCGCGATCCCGACGGCATGCGTGATGCTGCCGGTGAACCCGTCCGGCCATGCAGGCGCACGCGACGGCCCGATCGCCAGATCGCCGACATCGCCACCCACCTCGGCCAGTGCCGCAACCGCAACGCGTCGGCCGGCCAGATACTCCGCTCTCCGCTTGGCCACACTGCACGCCACCGATGGTGGGCACACGATGCCGTGGCGGACGAAATGCGCGTCTTCACTTTCGCCAGCATCGAACGACAGCGCGAACGCGTCAGGCAGTCCACCCGGATGCCGCGCGAGCGACAGCCGCACGAATGCCGCCGGTCGCTCAGGCACCGTCGCCCGATTCGTTCAACATCGTCAGCACGCCGAAGGTCTTGTGGCTGGCGGCCTGGTCGCTGGCCGCCTGTACCGCGTCGGTTGCCTTCGCGGCGGCATCGGCCTGGCCCATCACCTGCTCGATGATCTCGATCTGCTCCGGACTGCCGAACGGGCTGGTCAGCATCGGCGAGACCAGCGAAATCAGGCGCGCGAGCACGACGGCATCGCTCATCGGCTCGCCCATGCTCAACGATGCGATCAAATCGTCCATGTCTTCGCCGGCCAGCAGGCCGGACAGGCTCTTGAGGATGAAATGCAGGCGCATGCCCAGCTCGTTGCGCGGCAGCTCCGGCAAGGCCAGCGAGAACGCTTCGAAGAAGCGCCCGAAGATCGGGCGGTAGTGCTCCTGCAGATGGTCGCGGATGAAGGGCGACGGGTCGCTGTAGACGCGACCGAGCAGACGCATGAACGCGGGACCGCCGGCGGGATCGCGGCTGAGCCGCAATGCCGGCACGAACAGCACGCTCAATACGGCCGAGGCATCCAGCGGGCTGCCCTTGGCCTGCTGCTCGCAGGCGGACAGCAGTTGCAGGCGTTCCTGGTTGAGCCGGTCGAGCCGCTTGGACAGCAGCTCCTGCACCAGCAGCTCTTTGCTGCCGAAGTGATAATTCACGGCAGCCAGATTGGCATCGGCGCGCTGGGTGATCTGGCGCAGCGACATGGATTCGAAACCGTGCTCGATGAAGAGCGCTTCCGCCGCCTGCAACAGGCGGATCCGGGTGTTTCCAGACGCGGTCACTTGGCTGTTCACTCGCAAGCTCTCACATTCGCCTCTGCTGCGCGATCGTACCAGGACCGAACGGTCATGGCCGGCCACGCGGCGAGTCAATATTCCATATTGAATAGGCGGCGCCGGAATGCCCCTTTCCGTTTGCGCGCGGCAAGGGAAAGGGGCGGTTTCCATGCGCCCCGGGCGTGACTATTGCTCGCTCGCCTGCACGTAGACCGACGGACCGATGGCGGTGTCCCCGCTCATGATGGCCGTGTTCTTTCCTGCCGCGGCTGGCAAACCCTCCTTGAGGTTGACCGCCGCCGACACGATGCCCTGCAGGATCGGCGTGATGATCGGTATCGGCAGCAAGGTATTGCCGCAACCCTTGGCGGCGGGCACCGCGAAGGCGTTGTCGACCAGCGTGCCGTTCTCCGCCAGCAGGATCTGCCCGACCGGGTTGGTCGTATCCATGATCGTCAGCGGCGCCGGCACGCCGGAGATCGGCGAGTTCGGCGGCGGCGGGCTGGTGGTGTTGGCGACGAGCTTCAGCACGATCGGCTGGCTAGCCGAGCCGATGTAGCAGGTATTGCCGAGAAACGGATTCTGCAGATGGATGCGGATCGGCAACTGGATAACGGTGGCGTCGCCCGTATCCGGCGGAAAGGAGGCATTGATCAGCTTGGCCTGCGGGGTGCCGACCAGTTCCGCGGTGGCGGTGACGTCATTCGCCGTATTGACGATGTTCCAGAACGCCTGCGCCAGCGGTCCCGGCCAGGTGGTGTCGGGCTCCATCAATCCGAGCAGGCCGCCCGGCACGTCCAGCGCCGTCGGCGACATCGCCGGCACGTCGGTGGGCACGTAGAACTGGCCCATGTCGGCGATGTTGTTGACGCCACCCTGCAGCACGATCGGCTTGTTGATCGGCACGTTGGCGCGGCCGATCTTGAACGAGCCTGAGTTGATGGTGGCCACCACGCAGCCGGTGACGATCGCATTGGACTGATACGGGCAATGCTGGAACATCGCATAGTCGCCCGAAGGCGTTCCGGCGCTCGCTGTCTGCGCGGAGATACCCAGCGCGCAGGCAACGGCGAGGCCGAAGAGTTTCACTGCTTTTGACATAGTGATCTCCGGTGTATCGAGTGAAAGTTTGCGGAAACGGAAAATCCGGCCGTGAATGGCAAACCCCTGACGCCGGCACAGCCGTACAGGCCGGCGAGCGCCATGCGGCGACTCGCCAGCACGCCATGACGGCCCTGCCAGCGGCTTCTCACTTCAAAAATCAGCTACGGCATGACGCTCGGCGTCGACGCGGCGCCAACAAAAATTCCTCGCCAGGCCAATGCGGAACAACCTGACTTGCCCTTGTTCATTCGCCGCCGAAGGCTGCGCAAGAGATGCACCTCTTGCGCAGCGATACGGCGAATCAAGCATCCCAGCCACACCGTCCCTGGCCGTCCCGACCTGGCGTCCTGCCGGTCGAGACGCTACAAGCCTCCCTTTTTACGGATAGACGATGCTCAGCGTCGCGCCGCCGGGGCCCACCACGGGCAGATTGCCGCTGGACACCGCGCAGGCGCCCGGATTGAGCTGGCCGTTGAAAGTAGCGACGCCGTTGTTGAGCGTGAGCGGCACCGGGCCGGCGCCGCAGGTCACCGGATTGCCATTGATGCCGACCACCTTGACGCCTTGGGCCACGCCGCCGGTGGCGCTGGTGATATTCAGGGCCCAGTTGAAGTTGGTCGCCTGCAGGTTGTTGCAGTTCGGGTTGTTGCCATTGGCCGGATCCGGGCTGAACACGGCATTGGTGACGACGCCGACGCCGCCGGTGACCTGGATCGTAAAGACGGAGTGGCACGGAATCCTGATCGCGCCGCCGAGCGCCGAGAGATTGGTGGAACCCGAAGCCGTAAAGGTGCCGTCCGGCGTGAAATGCGAGGCGAAGCTCGGCGCCGCGGCCAACATGCCAACGGCCAGCACACCACATGCAGCGATGGATTTGACGAAGGTCATGCGATGACTCCTTTCAAGGTTGGAAGGTGCATTAGCACCAGGCTGCACCGCGGCCTGAGAATGGGCCGCAGCGACACGCGCCGGCGACGCGGATGGCGGCGCCGGCTTGAGTGCGTGGACCGCGCAGACGCGCCTGCGCCGCCCCCGCGGTGAGCGGTCAGGCTTTAGTTGAAGCCCATGCGAACGGAGATCCCGTAGATCCTGGGATCGAGCGTGAAGACGTTCGTGGTAAGCCCGCTGTCGTCGCTGTTGACGAAAGCGTCGGTAATCGGTGTGTCGTTGAAGAGATTCTTTACGTAGAGCTGAACGGTGAGATCGGATTTCGCCGCCTGCCAGGTCAACGAGAGATTGGCATTGCCCCAGCCCCTGAGCTTGTCCGACACCGTGTTGTAGATGCGCGCATAACTGGAGCTCTGCCGGTAGTAATCGCCGCGCAGGGTGAAGTCGCCGCTGGCGGTGAAGAAGGTGTATTGCGTGCCGACGTTGCCGGTCCAATGCGGTGAATTGGGCAGCTGCTTGCCGCCCAGATCGGCATAGAAGCCCCTGCCCCCGTTCGGCGCCTGCGTATTCGGATTGTAGAAATCGCCGCTCGCCAGCTGGATCGAGCCGTCGGGCGCGACGAAGTTGCTGGTCGGGAACGGGCCGCCGCAGAACGACGCGAGATCGTTGAAGGCGAGGATGTAGCCGCTGGTCTGCGCCCACTGCAGCAGCTTTTCCACGCTCGCTTTCGGCGCCACGCAGTTGGAAGCCTGCTGCAGCCAGGGTTTGATCACTACGTAGTCGGGATCGCCCTGGGTACGGTTCAGCACGTCGATCGACCTGGCACCGTCGGCAATGCGCGTATGCAGGTAGCCGATATTGCCGTCGAAGCGCAGCGCACGCGTGGCCTGCCAGGCGGTCTCCAGCTCGAAGCCGAACATCTTGGCGTCGAAGTTCTCGTTGAGCGTGGCGCGATCGACGATCTGCGATACCTGGTAGTCCTTGTAGTCGTAGTAGAACGCGCTGGCGTTGAGCATGAACTTGCCGCCGGCCATCATGTTCTTGGTGCCGACCTCGAACGCATTGACGTATTCGGGCTTGAAGGTGGACGGCCCCGGATTGAAGTACAGGTTCTTCGGATCGGCGCCGATGCCCGGCGAGTTGGTGCCGCCGGCCTTGTAGCCGCGCGACAGCGAGCCGTAGACCAGGGTCTCGTCGGTGAAGGACAGCTTCGGCTTCCAGTCCAGCACCAGGCGGCCGGTCGGCTTGCGCCAGCGCTGGTCGATGTTGGGCAGGTGCGGATAGCCGTAGTTGACATAGCCGCCGCCGGCGAAGCCGGGCATCAGCAGGAGCTGGCTGGGCACCGGCGTGCTGATCTTCTGGTCGTCGGTATAACGCAGGCCGGCGGTGAGCTTCACCGTATCCGACAGCTGGTAATAGATTTCGCCGAACAGCGCCTTGGAACGGGTCTCGCCGATATTCTGGCTGCGGAAATAGTTATGACCCTGGCCGTTGATCTTGCCGATCGGATTGGGGTCGATATAGACGCAGGAGTTGTTGAACTCGTCGACGTAGTTGGGCGTGCAGTTGATCGGCGTCCGGCCGAAATAGCCCTGGTTGAAGAACTCCTGCGCAGTCGCGGTGAATACATTGTTGAAGACGAAATAGTCTTCGTTGATCTTGTAGTCGAGGTAGTTGGCGCCGACGCTGAAATTGAAGCGCCCGTCGAAAGCCGACTGCAGCCGGAACTCCTGCGACCACTGCTTGCTGTGCGAGCGCACCAGGTCGACCGCCAGGTAACCCGTGGACGGCCCCAGCTGCGGGTCGGTGTAGACGCCGCCCGGGGTGATCGGATAAGCCGGCAGGCCGAACGCGCCGGTCACCGGGTCAGGGAACGGATTGATCAGCCCGTTGGAGTCGTTGAAGATCGGATTGGACTGGAAGCGGCCGTAGTCCTGCGTCGAGTAATAGAAATCGCGCGAATAAGCCGTCTGCGAGACCAGCTTCAGATCCTCGCTGGGCTTGAACTCCAGGTTGATCTGGACCACGTCGTTCTTGGCCTTGAAACGCGGGTCGTAAGTGGTCGCGATCGTGCGCAGGTTGGTCGACTGCTGGACCCCGGCAAAGGGATCGCCCGGCTTGACCAGCGACGGCATCTCCAGGAAATCCGGCGTGATGCCCAGCGGCAGGCTGGTTCGCGCGAACAGCAGCTGCGAAAGGCTCGCGCCATTGGGCACGCCGAACGCGCCCTTGCCGTACAGCGAACCGGGCTGGCAGCCCTGGCTGAATTGCGGCTGGTTGAATTCGGGCACCGCGGTATCGCCGATCTCGGTCGGACCCGGATCGTTGTGGCACAGCTGCTTGCCGGTGCGCGAGCGATCGTCGTTCTCGTTGAAATGCTCCCAGATCAGGTTCGCGCTGAACTTGTCGCTGGGCTTCCACAGCAGGCCCATGCGGCCGCCCCACAGATCGCGGCCATTGACGTCCTTGTTGGTCACCGTGTTGTTGTCGTAGCCGCTGCGCTTGGTCCAGGCGCCCGCCAGGCGATAGGCCAGCGTGCTGCCGATCGGCACGTTCACCATGCCGCTGAAGCGCCGGCTGTCGAAGTTGCCGGTTTCCGCCTTGAACCAGGAGTCGAAGCCATCCAGCGATGGCAGGTTGGGCAGCATGTTGACCACGCCGCCGGTGGCATTGCGTCCGTACAAGGTGCCCTGCGGCCCACGCAGCACCTCGATGCGGTTGACGTCGAAGTACTCCTGCTCGAACAGCCGATTGCGGATCAGCGGCGTGCTGTTGAAGCTGACCGCCACGCCGGGATCGGTAGTGACCGACAGCGCCTTGGTGCCGACGCCGCGGATGGAGAAGTTGTAGCTGGCGAAGTTGGACTTGGAGAAGGTGACATTGGGCGTCGCGCGCAGCAGTTCGGCGCCGCCTTCGATCTTGTGGTCGTCGAGCGATTGCGCATCGAACACGGACAGCGCGATCGGCACGTCCTGGGGGCGCTCCTCGCGCTTCTGCGCCGTGACGGTCACCGCGCCGAGCTGGACCACCTTGTCGGCTTCGGCCTTGCCGGCAGCGCCGGCACGGGCTTTCTTTTCCGGCACGGCCTGCCCGCTGGCTTGAGCCTGGGGATCAGCCGCGTCGTCGGACGCAGGTGCAGCGGTCTTGCCCGCCGCCGGTGCCGGCGTGGCGTCGTTCGAAACCGCCGTATCCCGGCCGCGTTCGGCCGCATGCGCGCGCGCCTGGATGGCCAGGCACGACAGGATCGCCAGCATGAGCGCACAAGGCTTGACCGACGTCTGCGGCCGATATCGCTGATGTTGCATTAGTCCCCTCCCCAATGAAGCGTCGCTTGGCGCGACATCCGTACCGTCCCGATACCTGCGCGCGAAGCCTTCCCCAAGGCCCCGCCGCCACTGCTACACAAGCCATCCGGCGCGCACTGCCGACGGCGCCGCTACCAGGGCGACTTCGTCGAAAGCAGAAGCCGTGACGGCCTCCAGCTCGCGCGATCTCCCCGGCGGCCTCGCTTCGGCGACCGTGTCGAACAGCGCGCGATCGATCGGCGTCTTGCCCGCGCGCGGCAACTTGCTCCCGTCCGCCGGCAGCGATCCCGTCCCTGTGTCCGGGTCGGCCGCCTCGGCGACGGCAAGTACCTGCTGCACCACCTGTTCCACTTCGCGATCGCGCTGCCGGTCGTGCAGCGGCGTGGTCAGGATCGGCGACACGAACACCAGCAATCGCGTCGCCACCAGCGCGTCGCTCACCGGTTCGCCCATGCAGATCGCGCAGGCCAGTTCGCTGAGATTCGCGCCGGCCATCACGCCCGCCAACGCGTTCAGGCCAAGCCGTACGCGCACGCCCAGTTCGCGTCGCGGCAGCGCCGGCAAGGCGCGGGTGAAAGCCTTGAAGAAGCGCGGGGCAATCGCCCGATGACTTGCTTTCAGATAGCCGCGGATAACCGGCGACGATTCGCCATAGGCGCGCAGCAGCAGCCGTATCCGGGCATGTTCTTCGGCACCGTCATGCCGCATGCGCAGGACGGGAATGATCAACGCTCCCAGGATGGCGGCCGCGCTGATTGCAGCCTCGCCGCCATGGCGTTCGCATGCAGCCAGTAGAAGCAGTCGCTCCCGATTGAGCCGATCCAGCTGCGCGGTTATCAATTCGCGCATCAGGGCTTCCTTGTTGCCGAAGTAATAGCTCACCAGAGCCGGGTTCGCCTGCGCGAGTCCGGCAATCATGCGCAGCGACATCGCCTCGTAGCCGTGCTCGACATACAGCGCCTGGGCCGCATGCAGCAGTCGGAACTTGGTGCCCTGCTCATCGTTGAGCTGATTCGACATCGATGACCTTCCCCGCTGATGTTCCGGTCGGACCGCCTTGCCCCTCGGCAAGTGGAACGACGGATTCAAGTCTCCATTTGAACGCTTGGTTTCATACGAGCGTTCGCAAGATCGACTCGCATAGGGGCAATTGCAAGTTGCAACGCAAGGCCGTCCGCCCGGCATTTGGACGTTCTAAATCGGCACGGAAAAACCGCTGAAAATCAGCGCTTGAAGCGTTTCGTACGACGACAGCTTGGCGAAGGCGAGCAAATGCCGGCCAGGGGCATTTTCCGCGTCGCAGCATTTAGCGGTCCGATTAAAACTCTTGGTTAATTCAATGAGTTGATCCGGGTAGAAAAGATTTTCACTTGTCCGTCACGGATTCGACGGCGATGCGCACGCGTGAATACGCATGCAGATACCTAATGCGTTTTGCTCGTCATGCCGGCGCTTGCGTACCGCAACTTGGGATTGCAGGCTGCATCGGCAGCCCTGCACTTCGGGTCACCCGCATCGCGGATATTCGCTACGGCATCCAGCCCCCGCAATCACCGATGACTCACGCAACCTGCACCGCTGCCGCCGATAATCGAGCAACGATAATCGAGCCAATATGCCGCGATTAATCGGCTAGCGCCGCTTGCGCGCCTTCATCTGGATCAGGTACTGGCAAATGAGCTTGCCTTCGCGCAGGCAGCGCTCTTCGACCGGCTTTCCGGTCGCTTCGGAGAAGAAGGCGGCGAGCGCCCGGCAGCCGCAGGGTTCCTGGCGCACTGCGCTGCCGATCGGACAGCTGTAATTGCGCACCATGATGCCGTCGGCCTGCTCGATGGCTTCGGTGCTGGCGCCCAGCGCATCCGCCGCCGCCATGGCGGCGCGCAGTCCGCTTTCGAAATCGGTGGGCGTCGACAGTCCCGCGGCGCGCGCGAGCTGGCGGCCGGTCTGTTCCAGGATGTCACCCAGCGCTTCCTTGCCGCAGGTATCGCCGACGGTGGTCAACAGCGCCTTGAGGAAAACCGGATACGCGGCGGAACCGACGTCTTCGGCACCGGGCGCCGCTTCGAAGACCGCGGCCGGCTTGCCGACACCGCCCCGCTCCAGGTTTTTCTGCCGGCGCACCAGGCCACCGGCTTCCAGCTGCTTCAGCTGCACGTTGATGGCGTTGCGGGTGACGCCGAGGCGCTCCCCGAGCTGGGTGACGGTCAGTGCTTCACGCTGGAGCAGGTCGAGAATGTCGGTCTTGGTACTCACTAGTCATAGCCACACGCGAGACCCTGGGACTATAGCCGGAGAGGCCATTATGCCCAAAGTATCAATTATAACAAGACATATTGTCATTATTGGCGGAATAGGCCAAAGTGCGCGGGCGCCACCACTCAAAGAGGAGTCCGCCATGCGCAAGCCGTTTCCCTCCCTGACCGCGTTCGCCATCGCCCTGGCCTTTGCCGGCGCGACGTTCGCCCAGTCCGCCACCCCGGCCACGCCGGTACAGAAATCCACGCCCACCCAGCTGGTCGATGCGCTGAACGGCGTCTTCGGCAAGCACCCGGGCGCTCGCGCCGTGCATGCGAAGGGCATCGTGCTGGAAGGCACGTTCACGCCCAGCGCCACGGCCAGCTCGATCAGCAAGGCGCCGCACCTGCAGCATGACAGCGTCCCGGTGACGGTGCGCTTCTCCGACTTCGCCGGCATCCCCACCATTCCCGATAACGACGGCATGGCCAGCCCGCGCGGCCTGGCGGTCAAGTTCCACCTGGCGGGAGGCGCCGCCAGCGACATCGTGGCGCATTCGTTCAACGGGTTTCCGTCGGCTACCGCGGACGACTTCCGCGACCTGCTGATCGCACTGAGCCAGAGCGGCCCGACCGCGCCGAAGCCGACGCCGCTCGATGGCTATCTGGCGAATCACCCGGCCGCGAAGGCCTTCCTCACCGCGCCCAAGCCGGCGCCGGTCAGCTACGGCACGCTGCCGTTCTTCGGCGTCAACACCTTCAAGTTCACCAACGCGGCGAATGCGGTCACCTACGGCCGCTATCAGTTCCTGCCCGTCGCCGGCGAGCACTACCTGAGCGATGCCGCCACCGCCAAGCAGGCGCCGGCCTATCTGGGCACCGAGATCGGCGAACGGATCAAGCATGGCCCGGTCAAGTTCAAGCTGGTGCTGCAGGTCGCCGACGCGAGCGACAAGCTGGACGATCCGTCGATCACCTGGCCGAAGACCCGGCGTATCGTCGAACTGGGCACGCTCAGCGTGACCAGGCTGGTGGCGGACAACGATGCCGCCCAGAAGCAGCTGCTGTTCCTGCCTAACGCATTGCCTGCCGGCATCGAGCCTGCGGACCCGATGATCGATGCGCGCTCGGCGGCCTATCCGGTTTCCTTCGGACGCCGGCAGTAACGATCGCCACGCCCCAACCCACGCTGCAGGAGTTCCCCATGCCACTCATCAAGTTCGATGTCATCGCCGGCCGCAACGACCAGGAACTGCGGGCCCTCATGGACGCTACGCACGAAGCGATGGTCGAAGCGTTCGAGGTCCCGGCCACCGACCGCTATCAATCCGTCACCCAGCACCGTCCGGCCGAGATGGTGCTGGAAGATACGGGCCTGGGCTTTCGGCGCTCGGAGCAGGCGGTGGTCCTTACCGTCGTCTCGCGCCGGCGCACCGAGGCGCAGAAGCAGACGTTCTATCGCTTGCTCGCCGAACGGCTGCACGACCGCTGCGGGCTATCGCCGGACGACCTGATCGTGTCGCTGGTGGAGAACGGCGATGCGGACTGGTCGTTCGGGCATGGCAGGGCGCAGTTCCTGACCAAGGAGCTTTGACGGATCCAGACAAGCTCGTCATTCCGGCCTGCGCCGGAATGACGGCCTTGGGGTGGCGAGGCAAACCTTGAATAGAACCTCGGCAAGGCGTGACAAGTCGTTGTCGACAAAAGCCTCGACCACGCTTATCCACAAGCTTATCCGGAGCACATCCACAGCAGCTGTGGAAAACCTGCACCGCACACATGCCACAAGCGGTGTCGAAAAACCCGTCAGCACGTGCCAAGTGCTTGTCCGCCAACGGCACAACCTGACTTGTCCACAGACTTGTGCCGTTGGCATCCACAAGCGCTGTGGAAAAGTGACAACGGCATGACCCCGGGCGAAGGACAAGCCGTGAGGGCGCATGGCGGAGAATCCGGCCACGACCGGATTCACCGGGTTACAGCCGGACCATCGCCCCCCCCGGCCCGTACCCCCTGTTTTCCCGCATCCGCCATGCGCCCTCACGGCTCGCCCTTCGCCGCGGCTCAGAACGTCGACAACACGTTGAGGAACACGCCCTTGTTGTTGTAGTTGAGGTTGGTGAGGTCGTCGGAGAAGCGCGTGAAGTTATAGCCGACGCCCACCTTCAGGTGCTTGGTGACGTAGCGGTAGACACCGACCAGCACGCCTTGCTTCGCATCGCCCGCCTCGCGCGCGCGCAGGCGGCGCCACTCGACCAGCCCGCTCCAGTTGCGCACGAAGTGCCACTCGCCGCGGATCACCCACAGCGTGGCGGTGCTGTCCAGCCAGTCGCCGGCAGTGCGCGTGGGCTTCAGGCTGCCCCAGCGGTAGCCGTACTTCGCGCCGACCGACAACCACGGCGTGACGTCGTAGATGGTATCCACCGAGAGCACCTGGCTCTTCTGGCTGTAGTCGGCCACCGTGCTCGCGTACACATTGCTGGTCGGATCGGTGCTGACCGGGCCGATGCCGCTGGACGGCGACAGCTGGCCCGGCGACGGCAGGTCATACATGTAGGTGTACTTGACCAGGGTGTTCCAGCGGTCGTTGTCCACCGGACGATAGGCCGCGCCGACCACGCCCTCGGTGTAGTTGCCATCGAAGAACGCGCCGTTGCTCGCGCCGCTGCGCGCCACGTCGAGCTTGCCCAGCAGGCGCCACGCCGGCGATAGCTGGCTGCCCAGGCTGTTGCGCGTCAACCATGACGTGCGCCGGCCGGACAGATTGCTGTCCTCGTAGCGATACTCCAGGCTCGACGCCCACTTGGTCGCCAGGCCCTTGTAGGCCAGCGACACGCTGGCCGCCTGGCGGCGCAGGTCGCCGGCGAGCGGATCGCTGATGGTGCCCTCTTCCAGCTTGAAGCCGGTGCTCCAGCGGTCGTTGACGGTCAGGTCCAGGCCGAACGCGTGGATGAGGCTGTCCTGGCCGCTGCCGGTGGTCTCGCGGCTTTCCTCGTACACGCTGACGCGATCGTTGAGGCGCGTCTTCGCACCGCCGACCAGGGTGCCGAAACGGCCGCGATAAGCGAGATCCGGCCGGTCGGTTTCCATCAGGTACTGCGCATAGACATTGCTGCGGTCGCTGATGCGGTAGTCACCGCCGAGCTTGCCGCCGAGGCCGCCGTCGCCGCCCGACACTTCCGCGTTGGCGTGGATGCGCTCGGTGACCTGCCAACCGCCGCCGACACCCGCGCGGTCGTTGTCGCTGCGCGTGCCGGTGCGGGCCAGGGTCTGCTGCACGAAGCCATAGGCGTTCCACGAATCCAGCACATCCGGCAGCGTGCCCGGCTTGGCCGGATCGCTGGCCAGCGACTGGTAATCCATGCGCGCGATGGCGTCGGTGCGCTGGCCGTGCTCGGCCAGGATCGGACTTTGCACCAGCGCGGTGTTGGCCGTGCCGCGATCTTCCGCGCGCACGCCCACGCTGCCGGCCCAATGCGGATCGAACTGGTGGCGCAGCGCCGCCTCGGCGGACTTGCGGTCCTGGCTGATCGCGTCGGTGCGGTCCACCTTCAGGCTCAGATCGGTGGCCTTGCCCAGCGGCACATCCGCACGGCCGCCGACCTGGCGCGCGCCTTCGCTGCCCAGGGTGATCTGGCCCGGCGCGGAAAAGCCTTCCTGCCGGTCCTGCCAGTACGCGCTGAGCGTGCCGCGCATGTCCTTGGAGAAGTCGGCCAGCGAGACCGCGGCGTCGACGCGACCGGCATAGGCCTTGTCGTCGCTCTTGGTCACCGGCTGGTTGCCCAGTCCATTGGCGTTCTGGAAATTGAAACCGCCGTCGATCGAACTGAGCGTGCCGGTGCCCTCGCCCTTCGAGCGCGCCGCTTCCAGGCGCAGGAAGGTGCCGGGCTTGTAGCGCAGCGTGGCGTCGATCCCGCCCAGGCTCTGGTCGGTGCCTTCGCCGCCCTGGTGATAGCTGGTCGCGCCGATGCGCACGTGGTCGTTGAACCAGTGCTCGCCGCGCGCGCCGGCCGCCAGCGTGTCCAGCTCGGTCACCCCGGGCACGTATTCGTAGGTCACGACCAGGTAGGCCGGATTGCCCGACAGGCCGCCGAGCTGCACCAGGCCCGAGCCGTCCGCCACCGACGACAGCGGCGCGCGCAGCAGGATGCGGCCTTGCAGATAGTTGAGGTCGTAGTCGGACCCCGGCACCAGCAGATTGCGCTGCAGTACCAGGCCCGAATCGCGGTCGCGGATTTCCACCCACACCCGTTCGGAGCCGGTGGTGAGGTCCTGCCGCTGCAGGTAGTACAGCGAACCGCCGGTGCCGCGGAATTCCTCGCGCGAGGCGACCGTGCCCGGATCGGCGGCGAACGCATTGAGACTGCTGCGGCGCTCGCCGTGTTCGGTGCTGCCCTGCGACTTCCACAACAGGTTGGCGCCGTACAGGCCGCGCGAATACTGCACCAGTTCCGAACCCGTCCACGAGGTGAGGAAGTTGCCCCACATCAGCTGGGTGTCGTCCTTCTCCACCTTGACGTAGAACTTGCCCTGGGTGGGCGCGTCGTCCACCGCGGTGGAGTCGTCGCCGTACACCGGATAGAACTGGTCCGGATCGATCCGGCGCAGCAGATAGCGCGGATCCTTGCTGGCGAAGTTGCTGAAGAGGTCGTTGAGCGGCTGCTCGCGCGTATCGGCCGAGGCGGTCAGTTTCCAGCCGTTCTCGAACGTGCCCTTGGTATAGAAGGCCAGGCGTCCGTCGATGGCGCTGCTCTTCACCTCGTTCTTCAGGCTCGGATCGACCACCGTGGCATTGGCCGAGGCGCTGCCGTGGCTGGCGGTGATGTCCGCCATGCCCACGTAGAACCAGTCGCGCTCCGGCAGGCGCACGCTGCGGCGATACGTACGCTCGCCCACGCTCACCTCGACCAGGCGATCGCCCGGCGGCAGGATCTGCTGCATCGCGAACTTGCCATCGCGGCCGACCGGCACATCCGTATTGAGCGCGCGCACCGGCGTACCCGGTGCGGGCACGCGGCCGTTGACCGTCACCGCGGCGCCGCGCACGGGAATGTTGGCAACGTCGCGGCTGTCCTCGCCATAGCCGGTGAGCGCTTCGCGTTCGGGCGTGTCGAGGTCGGCGTGGTGGGTGCGGTAGTCCACCAGGGTGAGCTGCTTGGCGCGCGTCTCGTCGAAACGGCCCTTGGCGTCGCTCACGCGCAACACGTAGATCAGGTCGGCCGGCAGATCGGCCGGCGGCTGCCACGCGGCATCGCCGCCGATCGGCAGCGGCACCACGGCCAGCGGCGTTTCCTGCGTGCTTTCGCCGCGCGGGAAGATGCGGATCTCCGCATGCGCGATCCACGCCGCGTAGTTGCTCCACGAGCGGAAGCGCACCGGTTCGCCGCGCACGCCGCCGTCGGCGGCGGTCCATGCATTGAGCATGGGCTTGGCCACCAGCGGGTCGTAGCGCACCTGCACGGCGTCGTTGGCGAGCGCCACGTCCACGCAGCGCTGGCGGTCGGCGGCATTGGCGGCCTGGCCGTCGGCCGGCGCGCCGTCCACGCTCACCAGGAATGGCTTCGCATCGGTCGGCACGGGCGCGGCGGCGGCGCTGGCGCAGGACACGCTGTCGCCCTGGCGCAGTTCGCTGGATAACGGCCGGCCGGCCGCGGCGAGTGCCTGCAGGTTCTCGCTGGAAGGAGGATTGGCATGGTCCACGAGCGCACCGTTCTGCACGACGCGGCCATGGTTGTCTTCCGGCGCGGACTGCGCCGGGGTATCGGCGGCGAGTGCGTGACCCGGCGCGGCGAGGGCCAGCGCGATCAGCGCGGCGAGCGGTTGGCGGCGGAGCGCCTTCATGGCCTTCATGGCTGCACCTCGGCGATTTCCTGTTCGATCAGCACGGGGCGTCCGTCGCCGGCGCGATGCCAGTCGTCGTCGATGCGTCGTTGCAAGCTGCGCAATCGGTCGCGTGCCTTGCCGAGGTCTTCCCCTCGCGCCGGGTGATAGGCCAGGCGCAGCACGCTGGGCTGGCCCTTGATGCGCTCGTACAGCTGCGGCAGCTGCGCGGCCCAGGCCTCGAGCAACTTGTCGCCGTCGCGCTCGAACGCCGCCGCGCTCACGTCCACGCGCACCACGCGATGCAGTGCCACGCCGAAGTTGAGCTTGGACATCTTGCCGGCGGTCATGCGCACGTCGCCGGGGTTTTCGGTGGTCAGGCGATAACCGGTCGGCAGGCTGCGCTCGTCCAGCTTCATCACGAAGTTGGCGCCGCGGTCGTACTGCGGGATATCCGCGCACGGCACGTGGTAGCGGCCTTCCGCATCGGTGGTCACCAGCAGGCCGCGCACCGTGGCCAGGCGTACCGCCGGCACGCCGGGTTCGCCCTGGTCCTGGTAGCCGTTGCCGTTCTTGTCGTCGAACACCTTGCCGATCAGGTCGGCGCAGTCGAAGGTCGGATCCGGCACCAGCCGCACCACCGCCGTGCCGATGTTCGACACCACGCGGTTGGCCAGCGTGTTCGCGGCCCAGGCCTGGTTGGTGTATTCGCCTTCGCCCACGCCCGAGCCGATCACCAGCACCACGGTCAGCGTGCGGGTCTGGTTCGGGCCGATGCTCAGTTCCGGCCAGCTCAGCGTGCGGCCGCTCATCAGCGGTTCGCGCGGCACGCCGTCGATGCGTGCGCTCTGCGTGCGGTACTTGAAGCCTGCCGGCACCAGGTCCACCGCCGCGATGTTGGTCAATGCGACCGCCAGCGTGTTGGTGATCTCGATGGTGTACGGCACCAGGTCGCCCTTGCTCACATTGATCTTGGGCGTGGTCTTGGTGACGCGCAGCGCACCCTGCAGCACCGGGTCGACCGGGATGTGGTTGCCGGCGAAGCCCGCCGAGCTCGCGCTGACCGCGAAGGCCAGGTAGTACGGCGGCAGGTCGCCGGAGGCCGGCGGTCCGTTGAGCGGCGATACGCGATACGTGGTCGCCCCGCCCGGCACGCTCAGCTGCTTGCCCGCCGGCGGATGGATGCCCGAGGGCGGCGTGACGTAGCCCGCCGGCGCTTCCACGCGCAAGGTGTAGGTGCCCGCGGGCGCACCCGGCAGCAACAGGAACTGATAGAGACCGTCCGTGCCGGTGGTCTGCGTGACATTGCCCACGCCGCCGGCCAGGTATTGCGGATTGACCGGCTGGCCCGAGGGATCGAGCAGGGTCACGCGCGCGCCGGCCAGCGGCTGGCGCGACACCGCGTCGTACACGATGCCGCCCGGATCCAGCGGCAGGTCCTGCTGCGTCACGGCCACGCCGGAACCCACGGTGATGCCCTTGATCGCGGGCATCGCATTGGCCTTGTCGACCGTGCCGTTCCACTGCTTGTCCGGATCCTGCGAGACCGGATAGCCGTAGTACACGCCGCCCGGGCTGCGGAAGCGCAGCTCGTAGCCGCCGCCCGCCGGCACGCCGGTGAGCACGTAGTTGCCCTGCGCGTCGGTGGCGACGGCGGGCACCGAGGTGACGCGGCTGCCGTTCTGGTACAGCTCCGCGTACCAGCCGCTCAGGCCGGCCTCGCCGGCATCCTTTGCCGTCGGGTTGCCGCTGGCGTTGTTGAGCCACACGCTGCCGGCGATGCTGCCGTCGGCGCCGGTCAGTTCCGGGAAGTTGTAGTCGGTGGCATTGATGCCGGCCGGCAGCGTGATCGCGCCGACGCTGTTGTTGCCCTTCGCGCCGCCGGCGCTGCCGACCTGCACGCCGCCGTCCTTGTACAGCGGCGGCTGCGTCTCGGTGACGGTGTAGCTGCCCGCGACCAGGCCGGCGAACTGATAGCTGCCGTCGGCACCGGTGGTGATGGTGCGGCTGACCGCGCCGCTCAGCGTCACGGTCACGCCCGGCAGGCCGGGTTCGCCCGCGTCGCGCACGCCGTTGCCGTTCTTGTCGAAGTACACCGCGCCGCTGAGCACGCCGCCGTGGTCGATGAAGTCGTAGCCGGTGGCCGCGGTGCCCTGCGGCAGCGCGATCGCGCTGATCACGTTCGGCGTGGTGCTGCCGCCCGCGGTGCCGGCGCGCGAACCGACGTCGCCCAGGCCCGGCGGCTGCGTCTCGGTCACGCTGTAGTTGCCCGGACGCAGGTGCTCGAACGTGTAGCTGCCGTCCGCCGCGGTGGTGGCGGTCTGGTTCACCGCCTGGCCGAGGTCGTCGGTGCCGGTGAGCGTGACGGTGACATTGCCCAGGCCTTCGCCGGTGTCGCGCACGTGATTGCCGTTGACGTCGTCGTAGACCGAACCCGCCAGCGAGCTGGGCGTCAGTTCGGGGAAGTCGAACTGGCTGAAGGTCTGCGCCGGATCGAACGGCACGTTGCCGTTGACGTTGCGCGTACCGGTGGTGCACGCCGCGCAGGGCGCGCCGTTGACCATGCCCGGCACGCTCTTGCCGTCGATATAGCCGTTCGGCTGCGTTTCGGTGAGCGTGTAGCCGCCCGCGCCCGCCTTGGTCAGGCCGGCGAATACGTAGCTGCCGTCGGCGCCGGTGACGATGCTGCGATCCACCGCCTTGCCGTCGACGTCGGTGCCGGTCAGGCGCACGCTGACGCCGGCGATCGGCGCTTCGCCGCTGTCGCGCACGCCATTGTTGTTGGCGTCCACGTACACCGAGCCGCTGATGCCGCCGGTCAGTTCGCCGAAGTCGTAGGCCGTGCCGCGCGCACCCGGTGCCACCGGAATGCCGGAGATCACGCTGGTGCCCGCCGCACCGGCGGTGCCGCCGAGGCTGCCCACGTGTTCCGCACCGTCCGCATAGGCGCCCGGCTGGGTCTCGGTGAGCGTGTAGCCGGCGCCGTTCGCCGGCAGCAGGCCGTCGAAGACATAGTCGCCGCTGGCGTCGGTGGTCATGCTGCGGTTGACCGCGCGGCCGTCGACGTCGGTGCCGGTGAGCGCCACGGTGACGCCGGCGATGCCGGTCTCGCCCGCGTCGCGCGTGCCGTTGTTGTTGCCGTCGATGAACACGGCGCCGGACAGGCGTGCCGCCAGCTCGCCGAAGTTGTAATTCGCGCCGACTTGCGACACGCCCAGCGCGACGCCGTCGAACACGTCATTGGCCGCGTGCGTGCCGCCCAGCGTGCCGACCTGCTCCTGGCCGTCGGCGTACTGCGGCGGTTGCGTCTCGGCGATGCGATACGTGCCGGCCGGCAGGTTGGGCGCGAGATAGGCGCCCGAGGCATCGGTGGTCAGGTTGACGGTGGCGCTGGTCGCGGTGTTGGTGATGGCGATCGCCACGCCGGCGATGCCGGTCTCGCCCGCATCGCGCAGGCCATTGCCATTGGTGTCGACATAGACGAAGCCGCCCAGGCCCTGGCCCAGTTCGCCGAAGTTGTAGTTCGCACCGGCCTGCCCCGCGCCGAGCACGATGCTGCCGATCACGTCGTTGCCGGCCAGCGTGCCATTCGGCGTGCCGCCCACGGTACCGACGGCATCGCCGCCGTCCTGCCACTGCGCCGGCTGGGTCTCGGCCACCTGGTAGGTGCCCGGGCGCAGGTTGGGGAAGCTGTAGCTGCCGTCGTTGGCGGTGGTGACCGTGGTGTTGACGGCCTGGCCCAGGTCGTCGGTGCCGGTGAGCGTCACGGTGACGCCGCCGATGCCCGCGGTCTCGCCCGCATCGCGCACGCCGTTCTTGTTGGCGTCGATGTAGACGAAGCCGGCCAGCGAGGTCGAGGCCAGTTCGCCGAAGTCGAAGTTCGCGCCCTGCTGGCCGATGCCCAGCGTGATGGCGCCGATGGTGTTGCCGTCCGCCGACGGCGTGCCGCCGTTGCTGGTGCCGGTGCCCGTGCGTGCCTTGCCCGGCAGGTAACCCGCCGGTTGCGTCTCGGTCACGGTGTAGCTGCCGGGACGCAGGTTCTTGAAGGCGTAGTTGCCGGAGGCATCCGTCGTGGTGGTGAGGCTGACCGCCTGGCCGAGATCGTCGGTGCCGGTCAGCGCCAGCGTCACCGGCGGACTGCCGATGCCCGCCTCGCCCGCATCGGCGATGCCGTTGTTATTCAGATCGCTGTAGACCTTGCCGGCGATCTGCGCATCCGGCAGCTCGCCGAAGTTGTAGGCCGTGGCGGCGGTGTTGCTGGGCAGGTTCACGCCGCTGATGGCGTCGCCCGGATTGGCCGCCGTGCCGCCCGCGCTGCCGGCGGCGTCGGTGCCGTCGCGATAGCCGGCCGGTTGCGTTTCGGTCACGGTGTAGTTGCCGGCGGGCAGGAACTGCACCAGGTAGCTGCCGTCGGCGGCGCTGGTCACGGTGCGGTTCACCGCGGAGCCGTCGACGGCCGTGCCGCTCACCTTCACGGTGACGCCGGCGATGCCGGTGTCGCCCGCATCGCGCACGCCATTGCCGTTGAGGTCGGCGAATACCGCGCCGGCGATCGACGAGCTGGTGACGCTGACGTTGCCGCCGTTGCTGTTGTTGCCCGGGGTCGGGTCCAGCGAGGTGGTGGTGATCGACGCGTTGTTGGTCAGCGTGGCCGGATTGGACGCAGGCTGGCCGGTGACGCGCACGGGCACGGTGATGGTGGCGGTCGCGCCGACCGCCGCATCGTCGCCGAGCGCGCAGGCGAAATTGGTGCCGCCGGCCGCGCCGGTGCACGGCGTGCCCGGGATCGACGGGAAGCCCGCACTGGTGGCGATGCTCGGCGTGCCGGCCAGCACCATGCCGCTGGGCAGGCTGTCGGTGACCTGCACGCCGTCGGCGACGCCCGGACCGTTGTTGGCCACCGCGATGCTGTAGTTGAACGCCTCGCGGTAGCCGATGCTCGACGGGTTGGCGGTCTTGCTCACCAGCTGCACGTCGGCCTTGGTGCGCACCGTGGTGTTTTCGCTGGGGTTGTTGTTGCCCGGCTGGGTATCGCGGCCCGCGGCCACTTCGTCCGAGCTGGTGGCCAGGCGCAGCGTGGTGGTGCCCTTGGCTTCGCCGCGCATGGTGAGCTGCACGACCTTGCTGCTGCTTGTCGCGACCGTGCCGAACTGGCAGGTCACGGTGCCGCCGATGGTGCCGACCGCAGGCGTGGAACAGGTGGCGCCGGCCGGCGGCGTCAGCGCCTGGAAGCTCAGCAGCGCCGACGGCAGCGTGACGGTGAAGTTGGCGTTCTCGGCGTACGACGGGCCGCTGTTGGTCAGCGTCAGCGTGTAGGTCATGTTGTCGCCGACGGCCACCGGATCGGGGCTGTCGACGATGTTGCCGAGGATGTCCAGCGCGGCATTGTTCACCGGCACGTTGAGGCTGCCGGCGTTGTTCGCGCCATTGAGCTCGGTGGTGCTGGTACTGGCGGTGGCGCTGGTGGCCAGCGTGCCGCCCTGGGTGGCGTCGTTCGGGCGCACCACCACGGTGACGGTCTGCTGCGCGTTGCGGTTGATCGCGCCCCAGTCGCAGGTCAGGGTCTGGTTGCCCGGTCCCGTGGTGGAACCCGCGGCCGGCTGCGTGCCGCAGCTGCCGCCGCCGGATGCGGTCGCCGACACGAAGGTGACATTGGCCGGCAGCTGGTCGGTGACGCTGACGTTCTGCGCCTGGCTGTAGTCGCCGTTCTTCACGGTCAGCACGTAGGTCAGCGTCTGCCCCGCGGTGGCGGGCGACGGCGAGCCGGTGACGACCACGCTGACGTCGGCGCGCGCGTCGGTGGTGGTGGTGACGCTGTCGTTGTTGTTGCTGTAGTCCGGATCGGCCGTGGTCGGCGATACCGCATAGGCGCTGTTGGTGCGCGCGCCGCCATCGCCGCCGGGACGGATCTTCACCGTGATCACCGGGCAGTTGCTGCCGGCGGTGCAGGTGGGCACGTCGCCGAGCGCGCATTGCAGGGTCACGCCGCTGCCGGAGGACACCGTCGGCGCCGGGCAGCTGGCGCCGGCCGGACCGTTGGCGATGCTCGCGCCGATGTAGCCCGCGCCGGTGGCGCCGGTATTGCTGTTGATCAGCGTGTCGAGCTGGTCGACCACGCTGACGTTCATCGCGGTCTGCGGTCCGCTGTTGACCACTTCCAGCGTGTAGTCGAGCTCGTCGCCCGCGGCGACAGTGGCCTGCGCGGCCTTCTTGATCAGGCGCAGGTCGGCCGAATCCGGACCGATCTGCGCCTGCACGCCGCTGCCCACGCAATCGTTGCTGGCGTTGTTGTCGCTCCACGGCGTACCGGCCGCGGAAGCCACTGCAGACACGCACATGGTGTTGGTCAGCGTGCCGGCCGCATTGGCGGTCACGCTGTAGACCACCGCCTGCGAGGTGCCGCCTACCGCCAGCGGCGTGCCGGCGGTGTAGTCGCGCGTGCAGGTGACGGTCTGGTTGCCCGCCGCCGGCGTGAACGGCGCGGCCGGCGCGCAGCTCCAGCCGTTGGCCTGCTTGTAGGCGGTCAGCGTCACGCCGATAGGCAACGTGTCGATCATGCGCGCGGTGCCGGTGAGCGGCGCCGTGCCGTTGTTGTGCATCGAAATGCTCCAGTCGAAGCTGGAGCCGACGGTGGCGAGCGCCGGGTTCGGGCCGCTCTTGTTCGCCGCCAGGTCGGAGGTCGGATCGACCACGCCGACGGTGGCCGAACCGGCGTTGTTGCCTGCCTGCGGATCGGTCAGCGTGCTGCTGGCCGAGGCGGTGTTGGTGATCGCGGTGCCGGCGGTGATCGCCTTCACCGGCACCGTGATCTGCGGCATCGCGATGTTGTAGCCGGGCGCCGCGCCGCCGAGCGCGCGCGTGCAGGTGATGGTCTGGCCCGCCGGCGCGCCGCAGCTCCAGCCAGTGCCGCTGGCATTGCCGGTGATCTGGAAATTGGCCGGCACCGTGTCGGTGACGGTGACGCTGGTCGGGTTGTCGCCGGTGTAGCGCGGCGCCAGGATGAAGCTGAAGCTGGTGCCGGTGAGGATCGGCGAGCCGGTGCTGGCGGTCTTGGTCAGGCTGATGTCGCTGCCGGCGAGCACCGCGGTGTTGGCGGTGACGCTGTTGTTGCCGCTGTCCGGATCCTGCGCCGCGCCGCTGGAGGTCACCGCGACACTGCCGTTCAGCGCCATGTTCGAGCCGCCGGCCACGCCCACCGCGCCGTTGATCGGGCCGACCACCCAGCTGGCGCCGCTGGCGATGCTGCCGCTGAGGTTGCAGGTCAGCACCTGTCCCGCCACCGAGCAGCCGGCAGGCAGGCCGCCGGCCACGTTGAAGCCCGGCGGCAGGTTCGCGGTGATGCGCGCGCTGGTGGCGGTGTCCGGGCCCTGGTTGGCGACGGTGAAGGTATAGGCCAGCGTGCCGCCGGAGGTCACCGAACCGCTGGGGTTCTGCACCACCGACAGCGCGAGGTCCGCGCCCTGGTTGATGGTGGTGTCCTGGGTGATGCCGGTGTTGTTGCTGGCATCGCTGTCCGCTTCGTTGGCGGTGGCCGAGGCGGTATTGGTGATGATGCCCGCCGTGGGCGCGCGCACCTGGATGCTCACCGTCACGTTGCCGGCGGCTGCCAGCGAACCGAGCGAGCAGTTCAGCACGCCGCCGCTGGGCGTGCCGCAGGTGACGCCCGCCGGCGTGCTGGTGCCGACGTAGCTGGTGCCCGCGGGCAGCGTGTCGCTCAGCGTGATGCCGGTGGCCGTGGTGCTGCCGTTGTTATCGACACGCACGGTGTAGGTGACGATGCCGCCGGCTGGCGTCGGATCGGAACCGGCATCGGAGTTGTTGACCACCAGGTCGACCGCGGCCAGCGCGGGTGCGGCGGCGAACAGCGTGATGCACGCGAATACGGCGCGGCTGAAGATGCGGCCGCTGCGCTTGCGCAGCGACGCGGGTTGTGTCCGATCGGATTCCATCCGATACCCCCTGAAGGTTGGCAACAATCCGCCGTCGCGTGCCGCTTCTGCAGGCACACGGGTGGATGGGTCGTTCCAAGGAGAAAAGCCGGCTCCCCTGCACAGCCAGGCGCCGACGGCCGAGCGTCATCCAGACGTCGGGTGGCGACTACAAGCAGATAGGAGGAAATCCGAAAACGCCGTACCCCACGGCGAGTCGTCCACGGCCCCTGTATCCGTGATCGAGCTCACGAAAGGATCGTGCAAGGCTGCGATTTGCGTCAATCGGGCTTGAAAGAAATTTCGATTTGTGAAGGACCGACACGGCGGGAATCACGCATAGTGGCGAGCGGAGGTAAGTGCTTGACTCTGCGCGATTAGCCTGGATCGCGAGCATGGCGCGAAGGGCGACTTCATCGCTCATGCAGGACGCAAAGTCTCATCCAGGTACACCTTGAAGGATCACGCTCCTGGCCCAGCGGCCCGCGTCGCCGCTTGCCCGCGCCGCCCTGCCCCTTCAACGATGCGACGAACGCGGCGAACGCATCGTGCGTCATCGCCGTGTTTTTTCCACAGCCGCTGTGGATGTTCCGCAGGCCAGCCTGTGGAAAAGTATCGCAACCGACTGATGGCGTTGCGTTGCGCACGCGCTGCGAACGTTTTGGCCAGTCGGCGCGACGCGGTGCGGGCGAGAAAAGCGTTGCGTCGACACTGCAAGTATGCATCGCCATCCGTCATGGCGACGCGGCAAAGGCGCGTACGTGCAAAGTCGTTGCCGACCTCGAGATGCGAGCAAAACTTTCGCAGCATGTGCATGCTTCAACGCGGTCAGACACTTGAGTGTCTTTTCCACAGGCTCACCCGCGGAACATCCACAGCGCCTGTGGAAAACATCATGCGTGCGCAGCGTCATCGCGATGGCAGATGCATGATTCCAAGCATTGCGCAACGGTTTTTTCGCCGAATGCGGCTTCGTGTGCATGGCGAAAATTTTCGCAGCGCGTGCGCAACGCAATGCCATCAGTCGGTTGCGGTACTTTTCCACAGGCTTGCACGCAAGCCATCCACACGAGTTGTGGAAAACGCTTCGTGGCGCGCAAAAAAATGCCGCCCTGCGGCGGCATTCTTCGCAAACTCCAACAGCAGGCGATCAAGCCGCGCGCGGCGCCCTGGTCAGAATGCCCAGCACGTCGGCCAGCTTGTCGCGCATCTCGCGGCGGTCGACAATCATGTCGATCGCACCATGCTCCAGCAGGAACTCCGAGCGCTGGAAGCCTTCCGGCAGCGTCTCGCGCACGGTCTGCTCGATCACGCGCGGGCCGGCGAAACCGATCAGCGCCTTCGGCTCGGCCACGTTGACGTCGCCGAGCATGCCGAGGCTGGCGGACACGCCGCCGGTGGTCGGATGGGTGAGCACGCTGATGTACGGCACGCCGGCGTCGCGCAGGCGCGCCAGCGCGGCCGAGGTCTTGGCCATCTGCATCAGCGAGAACAGCGATTCCTGCATGCGCGCGCCGCCGGTGGCGGAGAAGCACACCAGGGCGCTGCGCTCGGCCAGCGCGCGCTCGGCGGCGCGGGCGAACTTCTCGCCGACCACCGAACCCATCGAGCCGCCCATGTAGCTGAACTCGAACGCCACGGCCATCAGCGGGCGGCCCTTGAGCTTGCCGCTCACGGCCAGCAGCGCGTCTTTTTCGCCGGTGGATTTCTGCGCGGCCACGATGCGGTCGCGGTACTTCTTGGAATCGCGGAATTTCAGCGGATCGGTGGGTTCCAGGTTCGACCACAGCTCCTGCGTGGAGCCTTCGTCCAGGAACGCCTGCAGGCGCGCGCGCGCCTCGATGGCGTGGTGATGGCCGCACTTGGGGCAGACCATCAGGTTGCGCTCCAGCTCCGGCCGGTACAGCACCGTGCCGCAGCCGCCGCACTTCTCCCACACGCCCTCCGGGACCTTGCCCTTGCCGGCGTTGGAGCTCTGCGTGCGCACACGCGGGGTCATGATTTTCTGCAGCCAGTTCATCGCCACACCTCAAACGTTCCTGGCCGAAGCGACCAGGAGGTCGCCTCAGCGTGCGTCCAGCGCCGTCCGGATCGGTTGCAGGAAAGCCTTGGCGCGGTCGGCGATCTCGTCCGCCCGCTCAGCCCCCGCCAGCCGTTCCACCAGCGCGCTGCCGATGACCACTGCATCGGCGAACCCGGCGATGTCCCTGGCGCTCTGCGCATCGCGCACGCCGAAACCCACCGCCACCGGCGCCTTGGCGCGGGATCGGATCCCGGCCACGCGGGCCGCGATATCCGAGGTGCTCAAACGCCCCGCGCCGGTGATGCCGGCAAACGACACATAATACAGGAAACCCTCCGCCGCCCCGCACAGCTGCGCCATACGCGCGGGTGCGGTGGTCGGGGCCGCCAGCAGGATCTGGCGCAGGCCGGCGGCTTTCAGCGGCGCCAGCACGGCCGATTCCTCCAGCGGGCAATCGACCAACAGCACGCCGTCCACGCCCGCCTCGACGGCTTCCGCGGCGAAGCGTTCGTAGCCGCGGATTTCCACCGGGTTGAGATAACCCATCAACACCACCGGCGTATCCGCGTCGCGCTGGCGGAAGGTGCGCACCCAGCCGAGCACATCGGCCAGGCCCACGCCCTTGGCGATGGCACGCTCGCTGGCGTGCTGGATCACCGGGCCGTCGGCCATCGGGTCGGAGAACGGCACGCCCAGCTCGATCACATCGGCGCCAGCGTCAACCAAAGCGTGCATCAGCGCCACGGTGTGCTCCGGCGCGGGATCGCCGGCGGTGACGAAGGGGATCAGGCCGGTGCGGCCGTTGGACTTGAGCGTGTCGAAGCGGCGGTCGATGCGGTTCATACCTGCACTCCTTCGCGGGCGGCGATGGTGTGTACGTCCTTGTCGCCGCGGCCGGACAGGTTGCACAGCACGAGCTGGTCTTTCGGCATCTCGCGGGCGAGCTTGATCGCCTGCGCCACCGCGTGGCTGGATTCGAGCGCGGCGAGGATGCCCTCGGTGCGCGCCAGCAGATGGAACGCTTCGAGCGCTTCGTCGTCGGTGATGCCGACATATTCGGCGCGGCCGGCATCCTTGAGGAAGGCGTGCTCGGGGCCGACGCCCGGGTAATCGAGACCGGCGGAGACCGAATGCGTCTCGGTGATCTGCCCGTTGTCGTCGCACAACACATAGGTGCGGTTGCCATGCAGCACGCCCGGACGGCCTGCCGCCAGCGACGCCGCGTGATGACCCGTTGCGATGCCCTCGCCCGCCGCTTCGGCGCCGAAGATGCGCACGTTCGCGTCATTGAGGAACGCGTGGAACAGACCGATGGCATTGGAACCGCCGCCGACGCAGGCGGTGATCGCGTCCGGCAGGCGCCCGTATTGCTCGAGCATCTGCTCGCGCGCCTCGCGCCCGACGATGGCGTTGAAGTCGCGCACCATCATCGGATACGGATGCGGACCGGCCACGGTACCGATGATGTAGAAGGTGTCGGCCACGTTGGTGACCCAGTCGCGCATCGCTTCGTTGAGCGCGTCCTTGAGCGTCTTCGAGCCGGAGGTCACCGGCACCACTTCGGCGCCGAGCAGCTTCATGCGGTAGACGTTGATCTTCTGCCGCTCGATATCCACCGCGCCCATGTACACCACGCACTTCAGGCCGAAGCGCGCCGCCACCGTGGCGCTGGCCACGCCGTGCTGGCCGGCGCCGGTCTCGGCGATCACGCGCGGCTTGCCCATGCGCTTGGCGACCAGGGCCTGGCCGATGGTGTTGTTGATCTTGTGCGCGCCGGTGTGGTTCAGGTCCTCGCGCTTGAGCAGGATCTGCGCGCCGCCGACGTGCTGGGACAGGCCTTCGGCGTGATAGATCGGGCTGGGGCGGCCGACGTAGTACTTCAGGTCGCGATCGAGTTCGGCGAGGAATTCGGGATCCTCGCGCAGGCGCAGGTAGGCCTCGGTCAGCTCGGCGATCGGCGCCATCAGGGTTTCGGCGACGTACTGCCCGCCGAAGTCGCCGAAGCGGCCGTGCGCGTCGGGCCAGCGGTGGAAGTCCTGGGACATGTGCGATTTCCTCTAGCCGGGGAGGCGTCGCGGGGATCCGGTCCGCGGCCGCCAGACCGACAAATTAACGCACATCCGCGCCGCGCGAAAAGCGATAAGATCGCCATAACCTGTCAGTAAAACTCACATGTCGACCGTCCGCGACCTGCCCCCGCTCAATGCCCTGCGCGCCTTCGAAGCCACGGCGCGCCTGGGCAGCGCCAGCCGCGCCGCGGAGGAACTGCACGTCACCCACGGCGCGGTCAGCCGCCACCTGCGCGCGCTGGAAGAAGCCCTGGGCCAGCCGCTGTTCGCCCGCCAGGGCCGCGGCCTGGCGCTGACCCCGGCCGGCGAACAGCTGCGCGACGGCGCGCGCGATGCGTTCGGGCAGTTGCGCGAGGCCTGGGCGCGCGTGGCGCGTGGCCAGGCGGATGCGCCCTTCGTGCTGGGCTGCCCCGGCAGCCTGCTGGCGCGCTGGATGATTCCGCGGCTGGAGCGGTTGAAGCAGGATCTGCCCACGTTGAAGTTGCATCTCTCCGCACAGGAGGCGCCGTTCGATCCGGCGCTGACCGGTGTCGATGCGGCGCTGCTGCTGTCCGAGCCGCCCTGGCCGGGCGACTGGCGCGTGCATGAGCTGGCGCCGGAGTGCATCGGGCCAGTGCTCAGTCCGCGCTATCCCGGCGCGGCGCAGTTGCAGCAACCCGAGCAGCTGCTGGGCGAAGCGCTGCTGCACACCACCTCGCGCCCGCAGGCGTGGCCGCAGTGGGCTGCGCTCGCCGGCCTCGAACCCGGGCAGCTGCGCTACGGCCAGGGCTTCGATCATCTGTATTACCTGCTGGAAGCCGCCGTCGCCGGCCTGGGCGTGGCGATCGCGCCGGCGCAACTGGTCGCCGACGATCTGGCCAGCGGGAGACTGCTGGCGCCGTGGGGTTTTCGCGTGACGTCGGCGCAGTGGATTCTGGCGATGCCGCGGCGTGCATCGAGCGCACAGGCGGAGGCGCTCGCGGATTGGTTGCGCACCGCACTGGCGTAGGTTGGGGTGAGCCGCCGGCGAACCCCAACAATGCGGTGCGTTTGGATGTGCCGACGTTGGGGTTCGCCTGCGGCTCACCCCAACCTACGCCTGGCGCACCGCCTCGATGAAGGCGTGCATCTTCGCCGGATCCTTGATCCCCGGCGCGGACTCGATCCCACTGGACACATCCACCGCCCACGGCCGCGCCACGCGCACGGCGTGCGCGACGTTGTCGGCCGTCAGTCCGCCGGCGAGGATCAGCGGCTGCGCGAGGTCCGCCGGCATCAGCGACCAGTCGAAGGCCTTGCCGCTGCCGCCGGCTTCGCCCAGGCCGTGGCCGTCGAGCAGCAGGCCCGCGGCGCGCGGATAGGTGCGCAGGCGCGGCAAGGCCGCCGCGCCCTCGCCCATCGCGATCGCCTTCAGATAGCGATGGCCGAACTGCGCGCACCATTCGTCGCTTTCGTCGCCATGGAACTGCAGCAGGTCGGGCTGCACTTCGCGCAGCACCTGGCGCACATAGGCGGGCTCGTCGTCCATGAACAACGCCACCGTGCTGACAAAGGGCGGCAGCGCGGCGCAGATCGCCCGCGCGTCGACGATGTCCACGCGGCGCTTGCTGCGTGCGGTGAAGATCACGCCGATCGCGTCGGCGCCGTACTGCGCGGCGAGCAGCGCGTCTTCCACGCGGGTCATGCCGCAGCACTTGATGCGGGTCATTGGCTCACCTCCGCCGGCAGGCCCCAGTGCGCTTCGTAGCGCGGACCGAGGAAGGTCAGGCCGGAAGCCGGCGCGGTCGGGCCGGCGACTTCGCGATCGCGCCCGGCCAGCAGTTCGCCGACCCAGGCCACGGGCTGTTCGCCGCGCCCCACCGGCAGCAGCGAGCCGACGATGTTGCGCACCATGTGATGCAGGAAGGCGTTCGCCTCGATCTCCACGATCACCTGTGCGTCCTCGCGCCGCACGCTCACCGCCAGCACGGCGCGGCGCGCGTGCGCGGCCTGGCAGGACACCGCGCGGAAGGCGCTGAAGTCATGCTCGCCGACCAGCGCCTGCGCCGCCGCGTGCATGCGCCCGGCGTCGAGCGGCTGCCGCTCCCAGGTCACGTAGCGTCCATCCAGCGCCGCGCGCACGGGGCGATTGAGGATGCGATAGCGATAGCGCCGGCTGCGCGCGGAGAAGCGCGCATGGAAATCCTCCGGCACCGCCTGCGCCCACAGCACCGCCACGCTGCGCGGCAGGTTGGCGCAGCCGCCCAGCACCCAGCCGCGCGGATCGCGCTGCACCTGCGTATCGAAATGCACCACCTGGCAGCGCCCATGCACGCCGGCGTCGGTGCGGCCGGCGCAGGTGACTTCGACCGGATGCGCGGCGACGAAGGACAAGGCTTTCTCCAGCGCGCCCTGCACGGTGGCGCCGTGGGTCAGCCGCTGCCAGCCGAGGAAGTCGGTGCCGTCGTATTCGATGCCCAGGGCGATGCGCATGTCGGAGAGAAAAGCGGTAAGGCCGGCGAGGTTAGCATCCCGCGCCCGCGGCCAGCCCGAAACGCATCGGGCCGGCATGCAGCCGGCCCGATGGAAACAGCTTGCGGCGAGAACTCAGCGGATGCCGTCGAGCAGCTTCTGCGCCACGTCCTTCTGCATCTGGGTGCCTTCGTGCAGCACCTCTTCCAGCATCGCGCGGGCACCGTCGGGGTCGCCCATGTCGAGATAGGCGCGGGCCAGGTCCAGCTTGGTGTCGACCGGATCGTCGCTGAAGCCGCCCTCGTGCGCGTCGCCGGCGTGGCCGAAGTCGTCCGCGGCCGGGCTGTGCGCCGTCGCGGCGGGAATCTCGTCTTCCAGGTCGGCGAACTGCCAGGTCGAGGTCGGCTCGTGCCCGCCCGTGGCGGCCGGTTCCGGCTCGGCGGAGGCGGCCGGCGCGGCATTGGCCAGCGGACGCGGGGTCAGATCGAAGTCGAAGTGGTACTCGCTGACCTTGGGGTTCTTCGCCGGCAGCGGCGCGGCGGGGATCGGCGGAATGCCATCGTCGTGCGGGGCATCGGCGTAGCGATCCAGGTCGAACTGGTGCAGCGCCTCGTGCTCGTCCTCGTTCTGCGGCGGCAGCGGCGGCGGGTTGCCGCCCTTGGCGAACAGCGGATGGCCGGGGACCAGGTCCTCGCCCATCGACACCACGTCCAGCCATTCCGGCTGGTCGTCGCTGGCGATATGCGCGTGCATGGCCTCGGCGGCGGCCTCGAAGTGATCCACGTCGCGGCGGCTGTAGTACAGGCTGACCAGTTCCAGGTGCAGGCCGACGTCGTCCGGATGCTCGGCGAGCTGGTCGAGCAGCTCGTCCTGGTCGGGATCGGAGCTGCCGATCGAGGGCTCGGCGCCGAAGCGGTCGGCCAGCGAGGAACCGCCCTTGGACGCGGCGGCGGCCGGCGGCGACTTCTTGCGGCGGCCGAGCAGCGCGCCCAGGAGCAGCAGCACCACGGCGCCGGCGGCAGCGGCGAGCGCCCAGGTCTGCAGGTACCAGGGTTCTTCTTCGGCCGGCGCGACCGGCGGCGGCACCGGCGCGGGCTTGGGCGCCGGCTTGTTCTCGAGCTGGGCCGGCGTGCTGGCGACCGGCGTGCTGGCCGCTGCCGTGCCTGCCGTGGCGGGTGCGGAGCTGGCGCCGGCCGGGGTCACGGCAAGCGTCGGGCTGGCCGGTTCGGCGGCCGGCTTGGCGGCGCTGGCGGCCGGCGCGGGCTTGGGCGCCTCGGCCAGCGGCCTAGTCTCGGCCGGGGCCGGGGCGCCCGGCTTCGCGGCGGCGGCCGGCATGCCGGCGGCCTTGCGCGCGTCGCTCAGCTGGCGCTGCAGATCGGCGATCTCGTTGTCCTTCAGCGCCAGCAGCTTGGTGTTCTTCTGGTTGATGTCTTCCAGGTCTTTCAGGCGCGACTTCAGCTCGCTGCCCTGCTGTTCCAGCGAGGCGAGCGCCTCCTTGCTGCGCAGGAGATCCTCGCGCAGGCCGGCCGCCGCCTTGGCGTCCTTGTCGCCCTTGGCGCTGCCGCCGGCGGCGCCCTGCGCGCCGTCTTTCGCCGGCACCAGCGAGAGCCGGTCGGACGGCTCGCCCTTGCCCGCGGTCGGCGCGGTGGAGGCGGCCGGACGGGTGCCGGCGTCGGCCACGCTGGTCGGCGTGCGCGCGGCGCCCGAGCTCCAGTCGCCGTTCTGGCGGCGCACTTCGGCGGCGGCCGCGGCGACCGCCATGGCCTGCGCGTCCTGCGCCGAAGGCACGCGCAGCACGGCGCCGGTCTTCAGGGCATTGATGTTGTCGCGGTAGAACGCGTCCGGATTGGCCTGCTTGAGGGCCAGCAGCATCTGGTTGATGTCCACGCCCTGCGGCGCGGTGTCCTTGGCGATCGAGGACAGCGTCTGGCCGCGCTCGACCGGGCCGTACTCGCCGTTCTTCGCCACTGGCGCGGCGGCCGGCGCGGGCCTGGCCGGCCTGGACACCGGCTTGGCAGCCTGCTGCTCGTCGGCGGCGGGAGCCGGCGCGGCATGGCGCGACGGCTTGGCGGACGACGACGCCACCGCGGGTGCGCGGGTGGCGGGCGCGGCGCCCGGGCTGCTCGGCGGGTCGAGCAGGATGGCGAACTCGCGCACGCTCTTGCCCGAGGCGCTGCTTACTTCAACCAGCAGGTCGAGGTAGGGATCGTTGACCGGCGTGGCGCTGGTGATGCGGATGACCTTGCGGCCGTTGCCGCCGTCGATCACCGCGAACTGCAGCGGCATGTTCGGTGCACCGGTGATGCCGGCCTTGGCGAATTCCTCGCCCGAGGCGAGCCGCGCGGACAGGTTCTGCAACTCGGAGGGATGTTCCGGGTTCAGCGGAATCTCGGCCAGCAGGGGCTGCCCCAGCGCCGACTTGACCTGGATCTGGCCCAGTTCGAGCGCAGCAGCCTGGGTGCTGCCTAAGGCCAGCGCCAGCAGCACCGACATTCTCAACGAACGATTCATCGCGTGTTCCCCCGAACTGCCCCGTGACATTTCTTATAAGGATCGCCGCGCTTGGGCGGCGATTCCGTGGACAAGACGACACTTTAAGTTAGAAAAAGGCCCGCAAACAATAGTTGCGGCCGATATTTACAACGCATTGCTGCGAGAGGTTCTCGCAGCCGCCCCTCTTGACCGGCCTTGCTCAATGACTCTGGCCGGGAGCGGCCTTGGCGCTTTTCAGTTCCTGCAGCTGGCGGCGCAGGTCCGCGATGGCGCGGTCCTGCTCCTCCATCTTCTGGTCCGCCTGCTCGGTCCTGGCCTCCTGCGAGGCCACGTCGTGCTGCAGGCGCTGGACTTCGGCGTTCTTGCTGGCGACGTGCTGCTCGGTCTCGGCCTTGGGGGCTGCGGCCCCCTGCTGGGTGCCGGCCGCCGCCCAGGCGGGCAGCAGCGCGGTCGCGAGGCAGAACGCCAGGCGGGTCGGACGGACATGCATCAGAGATAATCCTCGATCAGGCGCTCGGCGATCTGCACCGCATTGAGCGCCGCGCCCTTGCGGATATTGTCCGAGACGATCCACAGGTCCAGGCCGCGCTCGTGCGAGATGTCCTCGCGGATGCGACCGACGAAGACCGGATCCTTGCCGGCCGCATCGCCCACCGGCGTGGGATAGCCGCCGGCCTTGCGCTCGTCCTGCACCACCACGCCCTCGGCTTTTTCCAGCAGCGCGCGGGCCTGTCCGGCGGTGATCTTGTCGCGGGTCTCGATGTGCACGGCTTCGGAATGGCCATAGAACACCGGCACGCGCACCGCGGTGGGATTCACCTGGATGGTTTCGTCCTCCAGGATCTTGCGGGTCTCCCAGACCATCTTCATTTCTTCCTTGGTGTAGCCGTTGTCCTGGAAGTCGTCGATGTGCGGGATCACGTTGAAGGCGATCTGCTTGGGAAACTTCGACCGTTCCACGTCCTGGAAATTGAGCAGCGCGGCGGTCTGCTTGCCGAGTTCTTCCATGCCCGAGCGACCCGCGCCGGAGACCGACTGGTAGGTCGCCACGTTGATGCGCTCGATGCCGGCCTGGCGGTGGATCGGCGCCAGCGCCACCAGCATCTGCATGGTCGAGCAGTTGGGATTGGCGATGATGCCGCGCACGGTGTAGCGGGCGATGGCGTGCGGATTGACCTCGCTGACCACGAGCGGGATGTCGTCCTGGTAACGGAACTCGGAGGTGTTGTCGATCACCACCGCGCCCGCCGCCGCCGCGCGCGGCGCGTGTTCGCGGCTGACCGAGCCGCCGGCGGAGAAGAAGGCGATGTCCACGCCGGTGAAGTCGTAGTCGGCAAGATTGCGCACGGTGACCGATTTGCCGGCGAAATCCACCTTGCCGCCCGCCGAACGCTCGCTGGCCAGCGGCACCAGCTCGCCGACCGGGAATTTGCGCTCCGCCAGGATAGCCAGCAGGGTTTCGCCCACGGCGCCTGTCGCGCCGACCATCGCCACCTTGTAGCTGCTCTTCTTGCTCATGTTCCGTTTTTCAGTAAAGGGACTCGGAGATCCGTCCGAACGGGGCCGAGATCCGCATCAGCGGAAATCTAGCCGGGGTTGAAGGCAAAACAATACGCGATCTGCCTGGGCGTGAATGGCATCACGCTTTGAAACAGCGCTTTTTAGGACCAGCGTTTCATCACTTCCGGATTGAGCGGCGCCGGCGGACGCCCGGCGCGGGGGCCGTGGCCCAGCGCAGCCAGCACATTATCCGCCGCCAGGGTAGCCATGGCGCGGCGCGTATCCGCACTGGCGCTGGCGATGTGCGGGCTCAACAGGACATTCTCGAGGCGCAGCAGGTCCGCATGCAGCGCCGGCTCGCCCTCGAACACGTCCAGCCCCGCCGCGCCCAGCCGCCCCTCGCGCAGCGCGGCGGCCAGCGCCGCGTCGTCCACGATGCCGCCGCGGGCCACATTGACCAGCACTGCGGTGGGCTTCATCAGCGCCAGCTCGGCCGCGCCGATGGCGTGATGGCTTTCGCGCGAATACGGCAGCACCAGGATCAGGTGATCGGCCCGGCGCAGCAGCTCGGCCTTGTCGACCAGGGTGGCACGGCATTCGCGCTCCACCGGCTCGGGCAGGCGCGAGCGGTTGTGATAGAGCACGTGCATGTCGAAGCCCGCGGCGCGGCGGGCGATGGCCTGGCCGATGCGGCCCATGCCGAGGATGCCCAGCGTCTTGCCGTGCACGTCGAAGCCCAGCCAGTCGTCGAAGCGCATGCCGCCGCGCCACTGCCCCGCGCGCAGCCAGCGCTCGGCGGCGCCCATGCGGCGCGCGGCACCGAGCATCAGCGCCCAGGCGTAGTCGGCCACGGTCTCGTTGAGCACGTCGGGGGTATTGCAGGCGAGGATGCCGGCGCGGGTCAGCGCGGGCAGATCGAGATTGTTGTAGCCGACCGCCAGGTTGGCGATCACGCGCAGGCGGCGGTTGCCTTCCACCGCCGCCGCGCCGACCGGGTCGGCCAGGCCGATCAGCGCCGCGTCCACCCCGGCCAGGTGTTCGCGCAGGGCTTCCGGCGAATGCCTGCGCTCCACCGCCTCGGCCTGGACGTCCACATATTCGGACAACCGCGCCAGCACTTCGGGGAACAGCGGGCGCGACACCCACACTTTCTGTCTTGCGGTCATGTACTCAACCGTATCGTGCCGCGCCGTGGACTCATGCCAGGCGCGGACTCACCTCGCCCACGTCGCCGCACTGGGCGCGATGGCGCAAGGCATGGTCCATCAGCACCAGGGCCATCATGGCCTCGGCGATCGGCGTGGCGCGGATGCCCACGCAGGGATCGTGGCGGCCCTTGGTGACCACCTCGACCGGCTCGCCGGCGAGGTTCACGCTGTGGCCGGGGATCAGGATGCTCGACGTCGGTTTCAGCGCGATCGAGGCGGTCACCGCCTGCCCCGTGCTGATGCCGCCAAGAATGCCGCCGGCATGATTGGAGGCGAAGCCGGCCGGGCTCATCTCGTCGCGATGCTCGCTGCCGCGCTGGGCCACCGCGGCGAAGCCGTCGCCGATCTCCACGCCCTTCACCGCATTGATCGACATCAGCGCGGCGGCGAGGTCGCCGTCGAGCTTGCCGTAGATCGGCTCGCCCCAGCCCGGCGGCACGCCGTCGGCCACCACGTTGACGCGCGCGCCGACCGAATCGCCGGACTTGCGCAGCGCGTCCATGGCTTTTTCCAGTGCCGGCACCTGCGCCGCATGCGGCCAGAAGAACGGGTTCTGTTCCACCGCGGCCCAGTCGAAACCCTGCGGCGCGATCTCGCCCAGCTGCGCCAGATAGCCGCGCACGCGCACGCCGTGGCGCTCGGCCAGCCATTTCTTGGCGATCACCGCGGCAGCCACGCGCATGGTGGTCTCGCGCGCGGAGGAACGCCCGCCGCCGCGCGGATCGCGGATGCCGTATTTCTGCCAGTAGCTGTAGTCGGCGTGGCCGGGGCGGAAGGTGTTGACGATGTCGCCGTAGTCCTTGCTGCGCTGGTCGGTGTTGCGGATCAGCAGCGCGATCGGCGTGCCGGTGGTGCGGCCCTCGTACACGCCGGACAGGATCTCCACGTCGTCCGCCTCGCGCCGCTGCGAGGTATGCCGGCTCTTGCCGGTGGCGCGGCGGTCGAGGTCGTTGCGGAATTCGCTCTCGTCGATCGCCAGCCCCGGCGGGCAGCCGTCGATCACGCAGCCGATGGCCGGACCGTGGCTTTCGCCGAAGGTGGTGACGGTGAAGATCTTGCCGAAGGAATTGCTGGACACGGGGCGGGCTTTTCCTGGGGACTAACCGCCCAAGCTTAGCGCGTGCGGCCCGCCGGGTCTGCGCCGGCGCGCCATTCGCGCGCCAGCAGGGCGAACACCAGGTCGTCGGCCCATTCGCCGCGCAGCCAGTAGCTCTCGCGGAAGTGCGCTTCCTGGCGCATGCCCAGCGAGCACAGCAGCGCCACGCTCGCCGTATTGCGCGGATCGACCGAGGCGACCGCGCGGTTGACGCCGCGCGCGAAGGCCCAGTCCAGCGCGGCGCGCACCGCTTCACTGGCGTAGCCCCGCCCCTGGAAGGCCGGAGCGATGGTGATGCCCAGCTCCACGTCGCCGTTCGCGTCGCCGCTCCTGTCGAGCCCGGGCAGGCACAGGCCCAGGTCGCCGATCAGCGTGCCGCTTTCGCGCAGGCGGACGGCGCGCTGCCACCAGTGACCGGGCATGGGCTCGGCGGCCAGCGCCTCGATCCATTCCGCAGCCTCCTCCAGCGAGGCCGGCTGCCAACCCTGGTAGCGCGCCACCTCGGGATCGCCGCGATAGGCGAACAGCGCCGCGGCGTCGCCGGACGTCAACGCATCGAGGCGCAGGCGCGGCGTCAGCAGTTCCACGGCTTCAGCCGTGACGCGCCCGTGCAGCGGTGCGAATGGCGTCGGCGTGCGCCAGCAGGTCCCGGCGCTCCAGCGCGAACACGCCCATCGCGCCGACCTTGAACTCGATCCACACGAACGGGACTTCCGGCAACAGCTCGACCAGCGCGTGCTCGCTCTCGCCCACCTCGACGATCAGCAGGCCGTCCTCGCTGAGGTAGTCGGCCGCTTCGTCCAGCATGCGCAGGCACAGGTCCAGGCCGTCCTCGCCCGAGGTGAGGCCGAGCTTGGGCTCGTGGCTGTATTCGCCCGGCAGCGCGGCGTATTCGGCCTCGGTGACATAGGGCGGGTTGGACACGATCAGGTCGTAGCGGCGGCCCTTGAGCCCGTTGAACAGGTCGGACCTGACCGCCTCGACGCGGCGCTCGACGTGCTGGAACACGATGTTCTCGCGCGCCAGCGAGAGCGCCTCGTCGCTGATGTCGACGATGTCGACCTGCCAGTCCGGGTTGTACTCGGCCATGGCGATGCCGATGCAGCCCGAGCCCGTGCACAGGTCCAGCGCGCGTTCGACCTGGCGATGCTCCAGCCACGGCTGGAAGCCCGACTCGATCAGCTCGGCGATCGGCGAGCGCGGCACCAGGGCACGGCGGTCGCTCTTGAACTTCAGGCCGGCGAACCAGGTCTCGCCGACCAGGTAGGCCACCGGCAGGCGCTCGGCGATGCGCCGCTCGATCAGGCCCAGCACGCGCTCGCGCTCCTCGGCGGTGAGCTTGCCGGCGCCGTAGGCCGGCGGGATGTCCGGCGGCAGGTGCAGGCTGGCGAGCACCAGGTGGGTGGCCTCGTCGATGGGGTTGTCGTGGCTGTGGCCGAAGGTCAGCCCGGCGGCCGAGAAGCGGCTGGCGCCGTAGCGGATGAAATCGATGATGGAGGCGAGTTCGGCGGTCACGGCGGCCAGGGTCTGCGGCTGGAGGATCGCCAAGTATAGCCGCTGGGGCGCCGGGGTCCGGCTTCCGACTGGCGGGAAAGGCGGGGCTGCCCGATATACTGGCCGGATGACTTTCAAAGTGCTCCTGCAATACCTCCTACCCCATCGCGCGCTGTCGCGGGTGGTCTACTGGGCCACGCGCTGGACCTTCGCGCCGTGGAAGAACTTTCTGATCGGGCAGATCGTGCGCCGCTACCAGGTCGACATGGCCCAGGCCGCGCAGCCGGATCCGTTCGCCTACCAGCATTTCAATGCCTTCTTCACCCGCAAGCTGCGGCCCGACGCGCGCCGCGCCGACGCCGATCCGCAGGCCCTGCTCAGCCCGGCCGACGGACGCATCAGCCAGTCCGGGCGCATCGTCGAGGGGCGCATCTTCCAGGCCAAGGGCCAGGAATACACCGCCGCGGAACTGCTCGGCGACGAGGCCGCCGCCGCGCCGTACCGCAACGGCCGCTTCGCCACCATCTATCTGTCGCCGCGCGACTACCACCGCGTGCACATGCCGCTGGCGGGCACGCTGAAGGAAACCGTGCACGTGCCCGGGCGCATCTTCAGCGTGGCGCCGTTCGCGGTGGAGGCGATCCCGCGCCTGTTCGCGCGCAACGAGCGCCTGGTCTGCCATTTCGAGAGCGAGCGCGGCCCGTTCGTGGCGGTGATGGTGGGCGCGATCCTGGTCTCCTCGGTCGCCACCGTGTGGGATGGCCTGGTGATCCCGCCGTATGCCTCGTCGATCCGCCGCAAGTCGTTCGCCGGCCAGAACATTTCGCTGGAGCGCTGCGGCGAGATGGCACGCTTCAACATGGGCTCGACGGTGATCCTGCTGCTGCCCGACGGCATGGCCGAATTCGACGAGCTGCAGCCGCAGCAGGTAGTCAATGTGGGCCAGCGCCTGGGCCGTCTTATCCGTTGAGGCCACCGAAGTGACGCGCCGTGTCGTTTTGTGACCTTTTTGGCGCACGACGAAACGGCGCGCCGCTATCCTCCATCACTATTCGCCGGCGCGTGGATGCGCGCCTTCCCGAATCCGCGACTGGAGGAACCGCATGCGCATCGTCAGCCAGATCATCGCCATCAGCCGCGCCCGCCAACTGAGCCGGCAGTTCCGCGAGATCGAGCGCATCGTGCACAGCCTGCCCCGCCGCACGCGCGCCCAGTTGGGCACGCTGACCCTGCGCGAGATCGGCCAGGCCTCGCGCAGCGAGTTCCCCCATCTCTACGGCACCTCGCCAGGCCAGCGCTACCTGCCGTGGGGCGAAGGCACCGACGTCGGCTACGCGCGCGCCCGCTCGGAGAACGCCGAGATCGCCATCCGCGGCGTCGCGCTGTGGCTGGCGGTGGCCTTCCACGAGACCAAGGATTCCCCGCACCTCAAGCTGCAGCTGCAGCACCGCCACCTGCTGAAGGTGCTGCACGGCCTGAAGGAAGCGCACCGCAGCAGCGCCGAGGCGCCGATGAGCGGCAACAGCCTGGCGGCTGCCTGAGGCAGGGCCGGCGTAGGTTGGGGTGAGCCGCAGGCGAACCCCAACGTGAAGCGCCACGCATCGTTGGGGTTCGCCTGCGGCTCACCCCAACCTACGGCGCGACTTGCGGATTAGCGGCAGGCCGGCAGCTTCAGCGTCTGCCCCGGCTTGATGTGCTGCTGCCTGATGCCGTTGAGCTGCGCCACTTCCTGCACGTCCGAGCAGCCCAGCTTGCGCACGATGCCGACCAGGGTGTCGCCGCGCTTCACCGTATAGCTGCGCGACTTCGTCGAAGACGAACGCGACGGCGCCGGCTCCGGCGCCGCGGCGACCACCGGGATCACCGCCGTATGCAGGTCGTTGGCCAGGATCGGCCAGGGGCCGTCGGCGCAGCGCGCGGCATAGGGCTGTTCCAGCAGCTTGGGCACCACCAGCCGGGTACCCGACGGCAGCGCGGCCTGCGGGTCGACGCGCGGATTGAGGTTGCGCAGGGTGCGGAACCAGCCGCTCTCCATGCCGCCGGCCGAACCCAGGCACACGGTCAGCTCGCTCAGCGAGGCCGGCCGCTTCAGCGTGACGTTGCCCGGCACGCCGTCCACCTTGGGGAAGCGCAGGTTGTAGCTGTCCGGGTGCAGGAACAGCCACGCCGCCGCCAGCACCGCCGGCACGTAGTCGCGGGTTTCCTGCGAGAGCTGGTTGTAGATGCGCGGGTCGTAGAAGCTGACCGCGGTGTCGTCGCCGACCAGGCGGCGCATGCGGCCTTCGCCGCCGTTGTATGCGGCCAGGGTCACTTCGAGGTTGTTGTTGAAGATGCCCAGCTGCTCGTCCAGGTATTCGGCGTTGGCGCGCGCGGCCAGGGCCGGATCGAAGCGCTCGTCGAAGCCGCCGTCGCTGGTCAGGCCGAAGCGCAGGCCGGTGGCGTACATGAACTGCAGCGGGCCCGCCGCGCCCGAGCGCGACACCGCATGCACCTTGCCGCCGGATTCCTTGGCCATGATGCCGAACAGCACCGCTTCGGGCAGGTCGCGGCTCTGGTAGGCCGGCCACATCTGGTAGCGCATGTACTGATAGTTGACGTAGGCGTCCATCAGGCTGGAGCGCCACTGGGTCAGCCACATTTCCAGCGCCGCCTTCACCGGGCCGTTCATGGCGATCAGCTCGGACAGCTTCTGGCCGTGCAGCAGGGTCACGCTGCGCTGCGCCTGCGGCAGGCTGGCCGCGCCGGTCTTGCCGGCGGTGGCGGAGCCTTCGGGCGTCTGCTCGCCGCTCACTTCCACGTCGTCGCCGAGCGAGAAGCTGCCGTCCTTCAGGCGCAGCAGGCGGTCGTACACCGCGAAGAAGCGCTGCGGATCGCAACCCGGGCTGTTGCCGCACTGCGCCGAGGTGCGCTTGAGCTGTTCCAGCGAACTCGACAGCGTCTGCTGCGAGGCCTGTGCATTGCCTTCGCGCGCCTGCTGCAGCGCCGTGTCGTAGCCCTTGCTGGCCTGGTCCAGCTGCGCGTACAGCGCATTCACCTGCGCCGAGGGCTCGGCTGCCTTGTTGCCGCCCGCGCTCGCGCAGCCGGCCAGCGCACCGAGCGCCGCGAAGAGTGGAGCCAGGCGCAGGGCGCGAACGTGAGGTGTTGCCGGCATGAGGGCTGTCGCGTGTCGAAAACGCCGACAATAGCCGCCGCAAGCATCGGGCTCAACTGAAAAATTCCGCCGCGCCCTGGACCGCGCACGCTTGGCTACAATCGCCCGGCCTTACACGGACGGATCCCCATGACTGACATTCTGATCGGCCGCAACGACAGCACCAGCGTCGAACTCGACCCGCACTACGGCAACCGGCACGGGATGATCGCCGGCGCCACCGGCACCGGCAAATCGGTCTCGCTGATGGTGCTGGCCGAAGGTTTCTCGCGGCTGGGCGTGCCCTGCTTCCTGGCCGACGCCAAGGGCGACCTGGCCGGCCTGTCGATGGCGGCGGGCGAACCGGGCGACAAGCTCAAGGCGCGCCTCGCCAGGCTGGATCTGAAGGACTGGAAGCCGCAGGCCAATCCGGTGATCTTCTGGGACATCTACGGCAAGCTCGGCCATCCGGTGCGCGCCACCATCAGCGAGATGGGCCCCACCCTGCTCGGCCGCGTCCTGGAATTGAACGACACCCAGGAAGGCGTGCTCGAAATCATCTTCAAGCTCGCCGACGACAATGGCTGGCTGCTGCTGGACCTGGCCGACCTGCGCGCCCTGCTCGGCTTCGCCGCCGAGCACGCCAAGGACATCTCCACCCAGATCGGCCTGATCAGCACGCAAAGCATTGCCGCGATCCAGCGCGCCGTGCTGAAGCTGGAACAGGACGGCGCCGACCAGTTCTTCGGCGAGCCGGCGCTGGAGCTGGCCGACCTGATGCGCCAGGACATGAGCGGCCGCGGCGTGATCAACGTGCTGGCCGCGGACCAGTTGATCCTCAAGCCGCGCCTGTATTCCACCTTCCTGCTGTGGCTGCTGTCGGAGCTGTTCGAGCAGTTGCCGGAAGTGGGCGACCTGGAGCAGCCGAAGATGGTGTTCTTCTTCGACGAGGCGCACCTGCTGTTCGACGACGCGCCGCCGGCGCTGCTGCAGCGCGTGGAACAGGTGGTGCGGCTGATCCGTTCCAAGGGCGTGGGCGTGTATTTCTGCTCGCAGAATCCGGACGACGTGCCGGGCACCATCCTTGGCCAGCTCGGCAACCGCGTGCAGCACGCGCTGCGCGCATTCACGCCGCGCGACCAGAAGGCGGTGAAGGCGGCGGCGGAAACCTTCGCGCCGAACCCGCAGCTCGACGTCAGCGACGCGATCACCAAGCTCGCCGTGGGCGAGGCGCTGGCCTCGACCCTGCGCGAGGGCGGCGTGCCCTCGCCGGTGCAGCAGGTGCTGGTGACCTCGCCCACCTCGCGCATCGGCGCCATCACCGAAGCGGAGCGCACGACGGTACGCCAGCGCTCGCCGGTCGGCGGCAAGTACGACAACGCGGTCAATCGCGAATCGGCAGCGGAAATGCTGGCCGCGCGCGCTGGCGAGAAAGTCGCGACCGCGGCGCCGGCCGGCAAGGGCGAAGCCGCCGCCAGCCAGGGGCCGGGCTGGGGCGATGCCGTGCGCGACGTGCTGCTCGGCAACGGCCGCCGCCAGGGTGTGATCGAGGCGATGGCCAAGTCGGCCACGCGCAGCATCGGCTCGCGGCTGGGCACGCAGATCGTGCGCGGCGTGCTGGGCAGCATCTTCGGGGGCAAGCGCTGAGCGCGCCGCCATGCCGAAGATCGCCACGGTTTCCTCCAATAAACCCTTCGCCGAGCGCCTGCCCGCCGCATTCGTCTATCCGCTGCGCGGCGGCGCGCTGGCCAGCTGCGTGGCGCTTGCGCTGGCGCACTACGTCGGCCTGCTGCCGAGCCTGATCGGCGCGCTCGGCACGCTGGCGGTGTGGGCGGCGACCTGGCGCTACGCCTCCGATTGCATGATGCACACCGCCAACGGCTTCGCCGACCCGCCGGACGTGGGGCTGGGCGGCAACGAATCCGCCGGCTGGGCGCTGACCGCGATCCACTTCCTGGTGGCGGCGCTGTGCATCGTCTCGGCGGTGTTCTTCCCCGGCGCGCTGTGGCCGATCCTGCTGGTCGCGGTGCTGGTGCTGCCGGCGATCGACATGACGCTGGCCTTCGAAGGCAACCTGGCGGCGGCGCTCAATCCCGCGCAGGTGTTCCGCGTGATCGCCGGCTTCGGCCTGGCCTACCTGATCCCGGTGGCGATCAACCTGCTGGTGGCGGTGCTGGTGGTGCTCGCCGCCGCGGCCACCGGCTCGATGCCGCGGCTGGTCGCGATGCCGCTGTATGCGTTCGCCTACACCTACCTGATCGTGCTCGGCTTCCACCTGATGGGCGCGATGATCCACGAGCGGCACGAGCAGTTCGGCATCGAGCTGGAGTCCGAGCGGCTGGTCGCCTCCAGCGGCCAGGACGAGGACAGCCGCCTGCTCGAAGCCGTGCGCGAGCGCGCCGCCGAACAGCCGCGCGCCGCCATCGACATGCTGGTGGCGCGGCTGCAGGACCGTAGCGCGCCGCCGTCGCTGCACCAGGCTTATCGCCAGCTGCTGCGCCAGGAAGGCCTGCGCGAGGCGCTGCTGGTGCATGGCCAGATCTGGACGGCCGCCTTGCTGGCCGGCAACGACGGCAAGCGCGCGCTGGGCCTGGTGCAGGAATGCATCGATATCGACCCGGCGTTCCTGCCCGACGACCCCGCGACCGCCGGCCCGCTGGCGGAGCTGGCCGCGCGCATGGGCATGAGCCGCCTCGCGGCGAAGCTGTGCAAGGGTTACCTGGCGAAGTGGCCGCGCACGCCGGAAGCGCCGCGCATCGGCCTGCTCGCCGCGCAGCAGCTCGGCCTGCGGCTGGACCTGCCGGCCGAAGCGCTGGTGCTGGTGCGCAAGCTGGTCGCCGCCTTCCCGGAGCATCCGGTGCAGGCGGAACTGCTCGCGCTCGAACGGCAACTGCTGGAAACCCCTCGCGCCCCATGAGCCGCTGGCGACCACCCTCACCGTCCTCGACCGCGATCATCACGCGCGACGGCTTCGAGAAGCTCAAGAGCGAACTGGACCATCTGTGGCACACGCTGCGGCCGGAGGTGGTCAAGGCGCTGGCCGCGGCGGCGGCCGAAGGCGACCGTTCCGAGAACGCCGAATACACCTATCGCAAGAAGCAGCTCGGCGAGATCGATCGCCGCGTGCGCTACCTCAGCAAGCGGATTCCCGCGCTGAAAGTGGCCGAGGGCGCGCCGGCGGATCGCGAGGCGGTGTTCTTCGGGGCGCGCATCGAGCTGGAGAATGTCGATTCCGGCGAGGCGGTGATCTACCGCATCGTCGGGCCCGACGAGACCGATGCGAGGGCCGGCTGGATCAGCATCGACTCCCCGCTGGCGCGGGCGGTGCTGAAGAAGCGCGTGGACGACGAGTTCGAAGCGGAACTGCCCGGTGGGCGGACGCGTTTTGCGATCGTGTCGGTGGAGTACTGAGCGTCTCGCATCGAACGCTTGCGTCACATCGAGCCGTCATCCCGGCGCAGGCCGGGATCCAGTAGCGACCACGCCGCGTCGTGGCGCAATCGCTACCGGTAGCTCCTTTGAAGCGGCGTCCCGACGCTGCGCGACCATCAAGCGATATCGCCACTGGATCCCGGCCTGCGCCGGGATGACGCTCGAGAGAGTTTGCCGCAAGAACCGTGGACTACTTGGCGCCTTCGCTCATCTGCGCCGCGATCTGCTGCTGGTGCGATTCGAAGAACGCCACGTTGGCCGTATTGACCTTCGACTGGTCGATGGTCTTGGCCAGGTTGGGATCGCTGCGCGCCTGCACCGCCAGCGCCGCATTCATCAGCGCGAGGTTGGCCAGCAGGAATTCGCGTGGCGTGAAGCCGTGCTTCTGCACCAGCGGGGCGAGCTTGGCGTCGCCGCCGACGGCATAGCTGGCCAGGTCGTCCAGGTTGCGCACCTTGGCCGGATCGGGCGCGGGCTGCGGGCGGATGTTCTGTGCACGGGCTTCCTTGGTCACGGCGAGCAGGCGGCCGAGCACATCCTCGTTGAGCGTGTAGTTCTTGATCGCCAACTGGTCCGCGGCTGGCAGTTCCGGACCGCTCGCCTGCGGCGCCGACGACGGCGGCGGAGCGGACTGCGGTTGCGGCGAGGCCTGCGGTCGCGGGCTGGCCTGTGCAACGGCAGGCAGCGGCGACAGCGCCGCGGCGCCCATCAGCGAGAGCGCGAACAGCCAGCGCATGGAAGCGCCGCGACGGCGCGCTTGGTGGTGAGTCATGCGAGATCTCCTGGTGGCATGGCAACGCTTCACCCTACGGGTCGAGCATGAACCGCACCTGCCCAGGCGGTCTGTAGGTTGGGGGGGAGCGCAGCGAACCCCAACAGAGCGGCAAAGCGCCTAATGCGCCTGCAATTGCTGCAGCACCTGCCGGTGATCCGCCTCGACCTGGCGCAGCCGCGCGTCGCGCGCCGCATCACTGACCCAGCGCCCATGCAGGGCCTGCTGCCGTTGCAAGGTGTATTCCATGTCCGAGAAGGAACGCAGCACCAGGCTGCTGGCGGGGACGAAGCCGGCGAGATCCGGAATGCGCGCGAGATTGTCGCGCTCGCGCTCGCCCGCGGCGCCGCCGCCCTTGCCGTAGCCCAGCATGAAATCCATCAACTGCTTGCGCAGCGCCGGCTCCATGCCGGCGCGCACCACCAGCACGCCGGAGGGAATCAGGCTGGAGCGCCAGATCACTTTCAGCTGTGCGGCCTGGTCGGGGAAGTTGCGGCGGAACAGGTCCAGGTCCGGATTGTTGCCGCTGGCCACGTCCACTTCGCCGTTGACCACCGCCAGCGCATTGTTCTGGTGATTGCCCACGCGCACGCGGGCGAAAAAGGTGTCGGAATTGAGCCCGCGCGGCGCGAACACCTCGGCCTCGGGCGCGACGTAGCCGGTGACGGACAAGGGCTCGCCGCGTGCGTAGCGCCAGCGTCCCGGATGCGCGAGCAGGCTGTCCAGGTCATGGATCGGGCCGTCGGCGCGCACGATCAGCAAGGCCACGTTGCCCCGGGCGCCGTCGTTGCGCTGGAACTGCGCGAACACGCTCATATGCTGGCGCAGCACCGCCTCGACGGCGAGCCGGCCGGACAGGAAGGCGATGTCCACGCGCTGGTCGCCGATCGCGCCGGACAGGCCGGCATAGCTGCTCACCGAGACGGTGGTGATCGGATGGCCCAGGCGCTTTTCCAGGTCAGCCAGCAGCGGGCGCCACTGCTCGCGCGATTCGGCTGCGCTGCCGATCGGCAGGATGCCGAAGCGGATCGGCTCGACCGCATCGGCCGCCAGCGCGGCGACCGGCAGCCAGCAAGCCAGCCCCAGCAGCAGGTTCCGGATCCGCCGCAGCCGCCCGCCCGATCGCCCTGACGTTCTCGCGTCCATAAGAACCGCCCCCGATTTGCCCCGGCGTTTATATAGCCGCGAAGCCCTCCGATGGGCAATCGTTCCGGCGCCTCAGGCCGGCATGGGCGGATAGCGCCGCCCCTCGCGCAGGGGCTGGTAGCACTCGGCGCTGCGATGAAAGGACTCCGCGCCGTTGTCCGGATGCCAGCCCGGGATGCCGGACAGCGGCAGCGGGCGCAGTTCCAGCGGATCGCGCAGCAGCGCGCCCGCGGCAATGCCCGCCGCGCAGCGCGCCGCGACCGGCTCCGCCACCCCGGTACAGGCGAAGACCAGGGCCTTGCCCACCAGCAGCTTGCCGGCGGTCAGCGCGTGCTCCAACAGGGCATGGCCGAAGACCTCGACGCAGATCGTGCCGTCCAGCCAGGCCTCGCGCCGGCGCCAGAACAGGCCATGCCAGTCGTGCGCGTCCCACAGATCCAGCAGCGCGGGATCGCGCAGCGCGACCAGCACGCCGGCTTCGTCGAAATGGGTCAGCGCGTACTGCGGCCGGGAGCGCTCGCGCGGCCCCATGTGCGCGATCTCCGCCATCTGCTGCGCGTTCAAGGCGCGCTTGATGGCCGGATAGCGCAGCCACACCAGCGCATTGAACAGGTCGTGCCAGTTCGCTTCGCGGGTGGCGATCCGGCCGTGCACGTGGATGCGCTGCTCGTAATGCAGGCCGTCGTCGAGCAAGGCGCGCGTCTGCGCCACGAAACGCTCGGGCGCGCCGGCGGGCAGCTGCGCGTCGAGCGCCGCTACCTCGGGCCAGCCCTCGCCGCGCAGCAGCGCGGCGTATTCGCTCCAGGCCGCCAGCGGCTGCCGCTCGAACACGATCGGATCGACCGAGCCTCGCGCGGGCGCCAGGTAGCGCATGGGGAAAGTCAGCCGGCGAGGCGCGCGTGCAGGTCGTGCTCGTCCGCCGCCTCGACCACCACGTCGACGAACTGGCCCGGTTTCAGGAGCTGGCCCGGCTGCAATGGGCCATGGGCGATGCGGACCACACCGTCGATTTCCGGCGCGTCGGCCGCGGAACGCGCGATCGCGCCATCCGCGCCGACTTCATCGACCAGCACCTGGATGGTGCGCCCGATCTTGCGCTGCAGCTTGGCGGCTGAGATTTCCGCCTGCACCGCCATGAACTGCTCCAGGCGGTCTTCCTTCAGTTCCTCGGACACCGCGCCCGGCAGCTCGTTGGCCTTGGCGCCGTCCACCGGCGAATAGGCGAACGCGCCGACGCGGTCCAGCTCGGCTTCGCGCAGGAAGTCCAGCAGCTCTTCGAATTCCGCGTCCGTCTCGCCGGGGAAGCCGACGATGAAGGTGCTGCGGATGGTCAGCTCCGGCACCGCCTTGCGCCAGTTGCGGATGCGCTCCAGCGTCTTGTCGATGTTGCCCGGCCGCTTCATCAGCTTGAGGATGCGCGGGCTGGCGTGCTGGAACGGGATATCCAGGTACGGCAGCAGCTTGCCGTCCGCCATCAGCTGCATCACCTCGTCCACGTGCGGATACGGGTAGACGTAGTGCAGGCGCGTCCACACGCCGAGTTCCGACAGGCCTTCGCACAGCTCGGTCATGCGCGTGCGGTAGCTCTTGTCGCGCCACTGGCGCTCGGCGTACTTCAGGTCCACGCCGTAGGCGCTGGTGTCCTGCGAGATCACCAGCAGTTCCTTCACGCCGCCCTTGACCAGGCGCTCGGCTTCGACCAGCACTTCGTCCACCGGACGCGAAACCAGGTCGCCGCGCATCGAGGGGATGATGCAGAAGCTGCAGCGGTGGTTGCAGCCTTCGGAAATCTTCAAGTACGCGTAATGCTTCGGCGTGAGCTTGATGCCGGTGTCCGGGATGATGTCCAGCAACGGATTGCGCTGCGGCGGCAAGGTGGCATGCACCGCGTTCATCACGCTGGCGTAGTCCTGCGGGCCGGTGATCGCCAGCACGTCCGGATAGGCTTCGCGGATCAGCTCCGAGCGCTTGCCCAGGCAGCCGGTGACGATGACCTTGCCGTTCTCGTGCAGCGCCTCGCCGATCGCATCCAGCGACTCCTGCACGGCCGCATCGATAAAGCCGCAGGTATTGACCACCACCGCGTCGGCCGCGCCGTAGCTGGGCACGATCTCGTAGCCCTCGACCTTGAGCTGGGTGAGGATGCGCTCGGAATCGACCAGCGCCTTGGGGCAGCCGAGGCTGACGAAACCGATTTTCTGGGTGGCCTGGGACATGACCTGGGAACCGTTAAGGGATTGGCAAACAGGGAATTATAGCCGAACCCGGCTACCCCGCACGGGCCGGCGCCCAGCCCGGCTCAGGACGTCCATTCCTCGGTGTAGGCATAACGCGTGGGCCGCAGCGACATGTATTGCACGACGCGCGGCCGCTGCGCCCGGTTCGGGCTGCTGCCGTGCGGCAGCAGGTGATGCCAGATGATCATGTCGCCGCGCCGGGCATCGATGGGCCGCATGGTCAGGGTGCGCCGCGCGTGATCGTTCGGGTTCACGCCGGCCGGAAGGCTTTTCAGCCACGACTTCAGCTCGCGATGGAAGCCCGGCACGCAGCTGAAGGCGCCCTGGTCGGCGGCCACGTCGGCGAGATAGAGGATGCCCTGCAGTTCCAGGCAGTGCGGTTCGGCGAGCGTGCTGTCCCAGTGCAGATGAGGCCCGGGAAACATCCAGTCCGGGCGCTCCGGCGGATTGAATCCCACCTGGTCGATGGTGACCCACAGGTCCTCGCGGCCCCACAGCTGCGCGTGGGCCTTGTGGATGCGCGGCGAGCGGCGATTGGCCACGACCGCCGGATGGCGCAGCAGCGGCACCCAGATGGAATGGCCCAGGGATTGGCGATACCAGGAATCCGGATCGTCGCGATCCATCCCGAGAAAATCGTAGATGGCCAGCTCGGTGCTTTCCGCCGCTTCCGAGGTAATCGCGTTGCGCAGGATGACGTAGCCGTGCTCGTCCCAGTGCGCAAGGTCATCGGCGCTCAAGCCTTCGACGTCGTCGAGATCGCCGACTTCCGTGCCGACCGCCTCGCCGGCCAAGGCGCGCCGCAAGCGATCCAGCGCGGCGTCTTCGAATTCGCCCCCATTGCGCTCACAGATCCAGGCTTCGAATTGCGCAAAGCCCGGCTTGTGCTGATGCAGATAGCGCAGGGTTTCCAGCACATTGAGACGCAAGCCCGCCAGCAAGGTCTTCACGACATCCTGCGGCAGCGGCGCCGCCGATCCCGGCGCGCACTGGCAAGCCCAATACGTATGCAATTCCTCGATACCAAGCCCTGCTGCCGTCTCGACCATCGTGCCCCCCGACACTTCGACGCTGTTCCAGCTGCGCGGCTCCGCCGGCAGCTTCAGTAATCGCGAATATCCAGCGCAATGAAGCAGCGTGCGCTATAGCCCTGCCCGCTCGACGGCCAGGCCAGCTGGGCGAGCAGGCGATCGCCGCCCGGCCATGGCTGGTTGTCCAGCAAGGCCTCGGCCAGCACCGAACCGTCGTCGGCGCGGCGATAGAACAGGCGGATCCAGTGCAATTCGCCGCTCAGCGCTTCGTTGCGCAAGGCATCCTGCAAGCCCGCCGACAAGCCATCCGGAGCCGGCACGCCGTCGCGGCTGAAGGCCAAGGGGCCGATGAAGACATCCCAGCTGCGCACGCCGAATTCCCAGTTGTGCAACTGGATGCGCCGATCGTCGGTGACGTACCAGCACGCCGCCAGCAGGACATGCAGGACGTTACGCTCGAACGCTTGCAGCGCATCGCGCGCGCCGGCATCGCCGCGGCCATGGCCGGCGAAACTTTCCTCGATCTGGCGCTCTTCGCTGATCACCACGTCGACATCCAGCCGGCCCGGCTCGCCTTGCGCACCGTCGTGCCAACTGGCGCGCACGGCGGGGAAATCGCCATCGGTGACCAGCCAGTCGTCCTCGTCCGGCTCCAGCTCCACGTCGTGGCGCTCGAACAGGCGGAGCAGATCGGTTTGCACGGAGTGGCCGTTCATCGAAAAATCCTGGGCGGTAAGCCGCGATAGCCTCTCATAAATGCACAGCCGCTCCCAACCCGCCTAAACTTCCGGCTTTGCCGCAGCGAGAGCGCAAGCATGGGCCAGCACATCAATCTTCCGACTTCCGGCACCCAATGCATCGGCGCCTACCTGGCCCGGCCCGAAGGCAAGCCCAGAGGCGGCATCGTGGTGATCCAGGAAATCTTCGGCGTGAACGCGCATATCCGCAGCGTCGCCGATCGCCTCGCTGCCGCAGGCTATGTCGCCGTCGCGCCGCAGTTCTTCGATTACCTGGAGAGCGGCGTGGAAATGGACTACAACGCCGACACCTCCGGCCGCGGCAAGGCGCTGGTGAACGAGCTGGGCATGGATCGCGCGGTGGAGGCGGTGGGCAGCGCGGCGGAATCGATCGCCTCGGCCGGGAAGATCGGCACGGTCGGCTTCTGCTGGGGCGGCACGGTGGCCCTGCTCGCCGCGATCCGGCTGGGGCTGCCCTCGGTGAGCTATTACGGTGCGCGCAACCTGCCGTTCCTGGACGAGACGCTCAAGGCGCCAGTGATGTTCCACTTCGGCGAGCTCGACAAAAGCATCCCGCCGGCAATGGTCGCGAAGCATCGCGAAAAGCTGCCGCAGATGGAGATCTATACCTACCCCGCCGACCACGCCTTCAACCGCGACGTCGGCGCGCAATACCACGAACCCAGCGCGACGCTGGCGTGGGACCGCAGCATGGGTTTCTTCGCCCGCGAGCTGGCCGGCGCATGAGCGGCGACCGCTTCGTCCTGGACGCCCGCCTCGCCGCCGACACCCGCCGCGTCGCCAGCCTGCCGCTGTGCGAACTGCTGCTGATGAACGACGCGCGCTACGCCTGGCTGGTGCTGGTGCCGCGACGCGCCGGCATGGTCGAGATCGCCGATCTCGCCGACATCGAACAGCAGGCGCTATGGAGCGAAGCGAACCGCGCCGCCGCCGCGCTGCGCGCCTGCGCGCCCTGCGACAAGCTCAACCTGGGTGCGCTGGGCAATATCGTGCGGCAACTGCATGTGCACGTGGTGGCGCGCCGCGAGGGCGATGCCGCGTGGCCGGGGCCGGTGTGGGGCAGCGGTCCGGCGCAGCCATACGAAGCTGCGCTGCTGGAACAGCTCATCGCCAGACTGCAAAGCACGCTGGCCTGACGCACTGGTAGGTTGGGGTGAGCCGCAGGCGAACCCCAACGCAATAACGCCGAACGTATCGCAGCGTTGGGGTTCGCCTGTGGCTCACCCCAACCTACCCCTGAAACAAGAAAGCCCGCGATCGCTCGCGGGCTTTCTGCTGGAACGCAAGCGAACTCAGCGCTGCGAGGGATCGTAGCCGCCGCTGCTCGCTTCCTTGCCCTTCATCTCGTCGTTCATCTTGACCGGGGCGTGGTAGTCCTCGAGGTTGCGCGCCTTGGTCTCGACCGGATTGATCTTCTTCAGCGTGCCGCCGTCGTCGTAGTACACGGCAAAACCGTAGTCCAGCTGCATGCGCGCCATGAACTCCAGGTGCGCCTTGCGCACCTTCGACTCGTCGCTGGGGATCAGCAGCACGGTCTTGGGCAGCTTGCCCTGGTCCTTGAGGTAGGCGAAGTGGCTGCCGGTGTCGAGGGCGGAGAGCACCGCGCCGTCGACCATGAACTGGCCGCTCTTGTAGGCCTCCACGGTAGCGTCGAACTTGCCCTGCATCTGGGCCGTCTGGACGGCCTCGTCCTTGGTGGCGCCGCGATGGCAACCGGCGAGGACCAGCAGGCTGCCCAGCAGGACGGCGGCGGCGCTGCGGCTGAGCAGCGTGGATAGACGAATCATGTGCATCTCCGGCAATTCAATTCAGTGAAGACAACGAAGCGAGTGTAGCGCCGGCCCCCTGGCCTGCACCGTGGCGGGGCGGCAGCCGTTCAGCTGCCGACTCGCGCGAATTCCTGCGGATCAGGTGCGCGGCAAGGTCACGCCGCGCTGCCCCTGGTACTTGCCGCCGCGGTCGCGGTAGCTGGTCTCGCATTCCTCGTCGGATTCGAGGAACAGCATCTGCGCCACGCCTTCGTTGGCATAGATCTTGGCCGGCAGCGGCGTGGTGTTGGAGAACTCCAGCGTGACGTGGCCTTCCCACTCCGGCTCCAGCGGCGTCACGTTGACGATGATGCCGCAGCGCGCGTAGGTGCTCTTGCCCAGGCAGATGGTCAGCACGCTGCGCGGGATGCGGAAGTACTCCACCGTGCGCGCCAGTGCGAACGAGTTCGGCGGGATGATGCACACGTCCGCCTCGACGTCGACGAAGCTGGTCGGGTCGAACGCCTTCGGGTCGACGATGGTGGAGTTGATATTGGTGAAGATCTTGAACTCGCGTGCGCAGCGCACGTCGTAGCCGTAGCTGGAAGTGCCGTAGGAGACCAGCTTGTTGCCGTCGCGGAGCTTGATCTGGCCCGGCTCGTACGGCTCGATCATGCCGTGCTGATCGGCCATGCGCCGGATCCACTTGTCGGATTTGATGCTCACTCGGGCTCCCATTGCGATCGAAGGTCCGTCCCTGCGCGGGATGCCGGGCCGAAAGCGGAAAAACATAGCGGATCGCCCCTGCGCCCGCCAGTCGCAGGCAGGCGTGGCGGGCGACCCGGAACGCCGCGACGGCGGCGACGGCCATCCCTCCGTGACCGTCGACCGCCGTCAGCCACATGCAAGCCACGAAAGACAACTCGCTGATCAGCCGGGATTTTCAGAACAGACCAATCGCAGGCCAGGCTGAGCGCCGGCTAAATCCGTCCCACCCGCGCCCGTCAACACGCCTGCCGTCCTTCCGTTCTCCGCAGCACCCGGGCCACGCAGTTCCACCATTCCAAAGAGGAGAACGCCCATGCAGCACCGCATCAGCTTCCGCCGTCTCGCACTCGCCGGTTTCGTCGCCGCCGCCTTCGGTGCCGCCGCCCACGCACAGGAGGCGCCGGTGAACCAGGACGTGCAGCGCAACGTCAACCAGCAGCAGCGCATCGAGAATGGCGTCAAGGACGGCCAGCTCACCACCCGCGAGACCTCGCAGCTGGAACAGGGCCAGGCGCACATCGACCGCATGGAGCAGCGCGACCTGCGCAACGGTCCGCTGACCGGCAAGGAACAGGCGCAGATCCAGCATGCGGAGAACGTGCAGAGCCGCGATGTCTACCGCGATACGCACAATGGCGCGACGCAGAATCCGAACTCCGCTTCCTCGCGCCGCATGGCCGCCGACGTGCAGCGCAATGTCAACCAGGAAAAGCGCATCGACCAGGGCGTGCGCAACGGCTCGCTCAACGACAGGCAGGTGGCGCACCTGCAAGGCCGCGAGGCGCATGTCGATCATGCGGAGCACAACGCCGGCGCCAACGGCCATGTGAGCCGCGGCGAGCAGCGCCATATCCAGCGCACGGAGAACCGCGACAGCCGCGCGATTCATCGCCAGAAGAAGGCGGGCGCTTAAGCCCGCTGCGCAACGGGCGCCGCGAGGCGCCCGTTTTCTTTCAGGCGCGCGGCAAGGCCGTATGGGCGGAGGCGACGGTCATGTCGACGGCGTGCCCTGCACGATGATCTTGCCCAGGCCCAGCGACTTGTTGCGCGGTTGCCGCGACAGCCGGCCCGCCGCATTGCGCGCGATTTCGCGGTAGCGCGCGGCCAGGTCGGAGTCCGGCATCGCCGCCACCGTGGGCGTGCCGCCGTCGGCCTGCTCGCGGATGCGGATATCCAGCGGCAGCGAGCCTAGATAGGCGACGTGGTACTGCTCGGCCATGCGCGCCCCGCCGCCCTCGCCGAAGATGTGTTCCTCGTGGCCGCAGCTGGTGCACACGTGGGTAGCCATGTTCTCCACCACGCCCAGCACCGGCACCTCGACCTTCTCGAACATCTTCAGCGCCTTGCGCGCGTCCAGCAGGGCGATGTCCTGCGGCGTGGTGACGATCACCGCGCCGGCTACCGGCACCTTCTGCGACAGCGTCAGCTGGATGTCGCCGGTGCCCGGCGGCAGGTCGACCACCAGGTAGTCGAGTTGCTCCCAGCGCGAATCGTTGAGCAGCTGCATCATCGCCTGGGTGACCATCGGCCCGCGCCAGATCATCGGCGTCTCCTCGTCGACCAGGAAGCCGATCGACATCGCCTGCAGGCCGTGTGCCTGCAGCGGCACGATGGTCTTGCCGTCCGGCGACTCGGGCTTGCCGCTGATGCCGAGCATGCGCGGCTGGCTCGGGCCATAGATGTCCGCATCGAGCACGCCCACCCTGGCGCCCTCGGCGGCCAGCGCCAGCGCGAGGTTGGCCGACACGGTGGACTTGCCCACCCCGCCCTTGCCGGAGGCGACCACGATGATGTTCTTCACGTTGGGCAGCGGCGCCAGCGTGCCCTGCACCTTGTGCGCGTAGATGCGGCTGGTCGCCGACACCGCGGCCGCGTCGATCGACGGATCCGCTTCCAGCGCCTGCCTGGCCAGGGCCGCGATCGCTTCGGCGGCGCCGGCAGCCGGATAGCCGAGCTGCAGGTCGACCGAGACGCGCGTGCCGTCCACGCCGACGGCGCGCAGGCTGTCGGCGAGCGGCGCGCCGGTGTGGGGATCGATGGTGTCGCCGAGAATGCGGCGTACCAGGGCTTCGCTTGCCTGCGTCATGAAGGGTCGGGAATGCAGCGGGAGATGGGCCATTATGCCAGCCCGCCAGGCGGCGCCGAGCTTGCGCATTGCAGCTTGACGGGCCGGCTGGGGCTCGTCAGGCTCCCCCTCCATACTGTTTCGTACGGGAGGGAGCACATGAAGCCATTGATCCGCCTCGCCATCGCCGCCGGACTGCTGCTCGGCGCCGGTACGGTCTTCGCCGCTTCGCCGGTCGGCAAGTGGAAGACCATCGACGACAAGACCCACCAGCCCAAGTCCATCGTGGAAATCACCGAGGTCAACGGCGAGCTGCAGGGCAAGGTGCTGCAGGTGCTGCAGTCGGACGAAGGCCCGCACCCGGTCTGCAAGGAATGCGACGGCGAGCGCAAGGACAAGCCGGTCGAAGGCATGGTGATCATGTGGGGCGTCAAGCAGGACGGCGACGAATGGGACGGCGGCAAGATCCTCGATCCCAAGAACGGCAAGACCTACAAGGTCAAGCTGAAGCTGCTGGAGAACGGCGCCAAGCTGGACGTGCACGGCTACATCGGCTTCTCGCTGATCGGGCGCAGCCAGGTGTGGGAGCGCCAGGAGTAAGCGGCGCCGCTTCGCCGGAAACGAAAAGCCCCGCGCATCGCGGGGCTTTTTTTGTCAGTCCGCCGCGGCGTCCGCGCGGTGCACCGTCACGCCGCGCGCCGCATACGCCGCCCGCGTCGCCTTGTCGACCTCGTGCTCGACCACCAGGTGCTGCACCTCGGCCAGTTCCGCCACGCGATGCGTGGCCACCGCGCCGAGCTTGTCGCTGGTGACCACCACCGCGGTCTCGCCGCTGCACTCGACCATGGTGCGCTTGAACAGCACTTCCTCGCTGTCGAAGCCCCACAGGCCGCCGTCCAGGTCCAGCGCGCAGGCGCCGGGAAAGCACAGGTCCGCGCGGATGCCCTGCAGCGATTTCACCGCCTGCGCGCCCACCGCGCCGCCGATGCGCGGATCCACGCGCCCGCCGACCAGCAGGATCTCGAAGCCCTCGCGGTCCAGCAGCGCCAGGGCGACATCGGGCGCGTTGGTGACCACGGTGAGCTGGCTGCGCTCGGGCAGCGCCGCGGCGATGGCGGTATTGGTGGAACCGGCGTCGATCAGCAGGATCTGCCCCTGCCGCACCAGCGTCGCCGCCTTGCGCGCCAGCGCCTGTTTGCGGCCGGCATGTTCGCCGCGCCGCTGCTTCAGCGGCTGCACCGGCACGGTGAGCGGCAGCGCGCCGCCATAGACGCGCTTGCACAGGCCTTGTGCGGCGAGCTCGCGCAGGTCGCGGCGGATCGAATCCTCCGATACCTGGCATTCCGCCGCGAGTTCCGCGGCGACCACGCGCCCCTGGCTGCGCAGCCGCTGCAGGATCCACTGCTGGCGTTCCTGCGGCAGCGCTTCGGCAGGCAGGCTTGCGCTGGCGAGGTGCCGGCTCATGCGGTGGCCTTGTCGTCGACCAGGCCGTGCGAGGCCAGCCACGTGCGCAAGCCTTCCGCACCCTGGAACCACCACGCCTGCATGCCCAGCGCCGCCGCCGCGTCGACGTTGCGGCGCGCGTCGTCGATGTAGAGCGCACGCGAGGGTTCGACGCCATAGCGCTCGAACAGGCATTGGTAGATGCGCGGATCGGGCTTGATCAGCCGCTCCTCGCCGGAGACCACGATGCCTTCGAACCAATGCAGGAAGTCGTACAGCTCCAGCGCGCGCGGGAAGGTCTCGTTCGACCAGTTGGTCAGCGCATAGAGGCGCACGCCGCGCGCCTTCAGCTCCGCCAGCAGCTCCACGCTGCCGGCGATCGGGCCGGCCAGCATTTCTTCCCAGCGCTCGCGGAAGGCGGCGATCAGCGGCGCGTGCGCGGGATGCTCCGCGCTGAGCCGGGCGATCGCCTCGCTCCACGGGCGGCCCGCGTCCTGCTGCTCGTTCCACGGGCCGGTGCAGATCTTCGTCAGGAAATGCTCCATCGCCGCTTCGTCGTCGAACAGCTGGCGATAGAGATAGCGTGGATTCCAGTCGATCAGCACGCCGCCGAGGTCGAACACCACCGTATCGATCATTGCGTTGCGCTCCGTCATCGCCGCACGATCCGCGCCGACGCGGACACCACCGCCAGCAGCACCGCCACCGCGGCCATCGCCAGCGGCAGGCTGGTGATCTTCGAAAGGAAGCCGATCAGGGCCGGCCCGCTGAGCAGGCCCACGTAGCCGAGCATGGTCACCGTCGCCAGCGCCACCGCCGGCGAGGTGCCCGGCAGGCGGCCGGCGGCGCTGAACATCACCGGCACGATATTGGACGCGCCCAGGCCGATCAGCACGAAGCCGAGCAAGGACAGCGGCGCCCACGGCACGCTGGAAACCAGCGCGAAACCGGCCGCCGCCAGCGCCGCGCCGGCGCGCACCGTCCACACCGTGCCCACGCGCTGCACGAGCCGGTCGCCGGTGAGGCGGCCCAGCGCCATCGCGATGGAGAAGCAGGCATAGCCGATGCCCGCCGAGCTCGCCGCGAAGCCGCGGAAATCGCGCAGGAACACCGCGCTCCAGTCCAGCATCGAGCCTTCCGCCATGAAGCTGACGAAGCACAGCAGGCCCAGCAGCAGTACCAGGCCGCGCGGAATGCCGAAGGCCGCATGGCCTTCCGCCTCGCTGGCACCTGCCAGCAGGCCGCCGCGCAGGAACAGCACCAGCGCGGCGAGCAAACCGGCCAGCACCGCCGCGCTCCAGGCCAGCGGCAGTCCGATGGCAAGCAACGCGCTCATCAGCGCCGCGCCGGTCAGGCCGCCGACACTGAACAGGCCATGGAAGCCGGACATCAGCACGCGGCCGTCGAGCTTTTCCACCTCGACCGCATGCGCGTTCATGGCCACGTCGACCACGCCGAGCATCACGCCGAAATAAGCCAGCGCCGCGGTGAGCAGAAGCGCACTCGGCGCCAGCGCCAGCGCCGGCAGCGCCAGGCACAGCAGCAGGCCCGAGGCGACGATCACGCGGCGGTTGCCGAAGCGATGGGTCAGCCAGCCGACGAACGGCATCGAGGCCATCGAACCGCCGCCGAACACCAGCAGGATCAGGCCGAGCTGCGCATCGTCCAGGCCCAGCCGCGATTTCGCGTACGGCACCATCGGCGCCCATGCCGACATGCCGATGCCGGAGACCAGGAAGATCAGGCGGGTGGACAGGGTGGCACGGCCCAAGGATTCGCGCCCTGCCAGGGCGCCTTCGTTCGTCGTTCGCATGCCTGACGGCCCATTCAACAATGGGCATAAATGTAAACAATCATGCATAAACATGCAAACGCCACGTGGGGTGAGCCCCTCTCCCATCGGGAGAGGGTTGGGGTGAGGGTACGGGCGGAGTGGGGCGTTGCACTCCGCCCGTACCCTCATCCGGCTGCCGCCACCTTCTCCCGGAGGGAGAAGGGTTCTACCTTGCGGACTGAGGAATTGCGCAGCTCGCAAGGAACGCCCGGATGCCCACGATCATCACCCACGCCGCCGTCCCCCTCCTGCTCGGCGCCGCAGCCGGCAAGCGCGCGATATCGCCTCGGCTGCTCGCCGCCGGCGCCATCGCCGCGATGCTGCCGGACGCCGACGTGCTCGCCTTCAAATTCGGCGTGGCCTACGCGGATACCTTCGGCCACCGCGGCGCCACCCATTCGATCGGCATGGCGCTCGCGCTCGGCGCCATCGCCGCGCTCGCCCATCGCCCGCTGCGCACCACCGCCTGGCGCGCCTTCCTGTTCGTCGGCCTCGCCGCGCTCTCGCATCCGCTGTTGGATGCGCTGACCGACGGCGGGCTCGGCGTGGCGCTGGCCTGGCCGTTCTCCAGCGAGCGCTTCTTTTTCCCATGGCGGCCGATCGCGGTCTCCCCGATCGGCGCGCGCTTCTTCAGCGCCCGCGGCTTGGCCGTGCTCGGCTGCGAACTCATCTGGGTGTGGCTGCCGTGCGCCCTGGCGGCACTTGCCGTGTGGCTGGCGCGGCGGCCTGGGCGCACCGCCCGCATGCCATAATCCTCGATCCCTCCACCAGCCGAGCAGCCATGTCCCGCCGCCTTCTCGTGACCAACGCCCTGCCCTACGCCAACGGCCCGCTGCACCTGGGCCACATGGTGGGCTACATCCAGGCCGACATCTGGGTGCGGGCGCAGCGCATGCAGGGCGACGAGGTGTTCTACGTCTGCGCCGACGACGCGCACGGCACGCCGATCATGCTGGCGGCGGAGAAGGCCGGCCTGGCGCCGGAAACCTATATCGAAGGCGTGCAGCTCAGCCACGAGTCCGACTTCGCCGCCTTCGGCGTGGCCTTCGACCACTACCACTCCACCCATTCGGACGAGAACCGCGAACTGGCCTCGCTGATCTACACGCGCCTGCGCGACGGCGGCTACATCGCGCGCCGCACGATCCAGCAGCTGTTCGATCCGGAAAAGACCATGTTCCTGCCGGACCGCTACATCAAGGGCACCTGCCCGGTGTGCGGCACGGCGGACCAGTACGGCGACAACTGCGAGAACTGCGGCGCCACCTACGCGCCCACCGACCTGATCGACCCGTACTCGGTGATGTCCGGCGCCACGCCGGTGCTGCGCGATTCGGAGCATTACTTCTTCGAGCTGGGCAAGTTCGAGTCGCTGCTGCGCGACTGGTTCGCCGGCAAGCTCACCGGCGGCGCGCCGGTGGCCAACAGCGGCGTGATCGCCAAGCTGCGCGAATGGCTGGACGGCGGCCTGAAGGACTGGGACATCTCGCGCGACGCGCCCTACTTCGGCTTCCCGATCCCAGACGCGCCGGGCAAGTTCTTCTATGTGTGGCTGGACGCGCCGGTGGGCTACCTGGCCAGCTTCAAGGCGCTGTGCGCGAAGACCGGCACACGCTTCGAGGACTTCCTCGCGCCGGACAGCCGCGCCGAGATGCACCACTTCATCGGCAAGGACATCATCAATTTCCACGGCCTGTTCTGGCCGGCGATGCTGCACGGAGCCGATTTCCGCACGCCCACCGCGCTGCACGTCAACGGCTACCTGACGGTGAACGGCGCGAAGATGTCCAAGTCGCGCGGCACCTTCATCAAGGCGCGCACCTATCTGGACGTCGGCCTGCATCCGGAATTCCTGCGCTACTACTTCGCCTCCATGCTGGGCGACACGCCGGTGGACGTGGACCTGGACCTGAAGTCGTTCGAGGAACGCGTCAATTCGCACCTGGTCGGCAAGTGGGTGAACATCGCCAGCCGCACGGCGGGCTTCGTGCAGAAGTTCTTCGACGGCCGCCTCGCGCCCGCGTTCGGCAAGGAAGAAGCCGGGCTGTGGCGCGAGCTGATGACGCACTACGACGAAGTGCCGGCGCTGTACCGCCAGGGCGAGTTCGCCGAAGTCACGCGCAAGTTCGTGCAGATCGCCGACCTGGTGAACGGCCACATCGCCGCCAAGGCGCCGTGGAACATGGCCAAGGACAGCACGCGCAAGCAGGAGCTGCACCAGGTGTGCTCGTTCGCGATCGCCGCGTTCCGCCTGCTCGCCGGCCTGCTCAAGCCGATGCTGCCGGCCACGGTGGAGAAGGCCGGACGCTTCCTCGACGCGCCGGTCACCGGCTTCGACGACGCCCGCGCCGAACTGCACAACCACACCATCCACGCGTTCGAGCCCCTGCTCGGCCGCATCGACACCAAGCTGATCGAGGCCATGGTGGAAGCCTCGCGCGACTCGCTGGCCCCGCCCGAGCCCGCCAAGCCCGCCAAGCTCCATAAGAACGAATCCAAGAAGGACAACGGCAAGACCATGAGCGACACCGGCAGCACCGACACCGCGGCAACCATCGCCATCGACGACTTCGCCAAACTCGACCTGCGCATCGGCAAGGTCACCGCCTGCGAATTCGTGGACGGCTCGGACAAGCTGCTGCGCTTCGAACTGGACGCCGGCCCGCTGGGTACGCGCCAGATCTTCTCCGGCATCCGCGCCGCCTACGGCGAGCCGGAGAAGCTGGTCGGCCGCAACGTGGTCTTCATCGCCAACCTGGCACCGCGCAAGATGCGCTTCGGCCTGTCCGAGGGGATGATCCTGTCCGCCGGCGACGGCGGAGACGATCTGTTCCTGCTCGATGCGGACCAGGGGGCGAAGCCGGGAGCGACGGTGCGCTGAGCGCATCGCGGCTTGCATGGAGGCGGATAGGCCGACGCTCGTCCTGATGCCCGGGCTCGATGGCAGCGGTGCATTGTTCGCTGCCTTCGAGAAGCTGATCGCAGGCAGCTGGAAGTACCAAAGCATCCGCTATCCGGCCGACCTGCCTTCAAGCGTCGATGCCTATGCAGCGCATGTGGAGAGGGCAATCGGCGCGGAACACCGCGTCATCCTGCTTGCCGAATCGTTTTCCGGCCCCATCGCCATCCGCCTCGCCGCGCGCCTGGGTGAACGCGTGCAAGCCCTGGTGCTGTGCGCATCGTTCGCCACCCGGCCGCATCTGCTGGTGCGCTGGGCCAGCCATGTGCCGCAGGCGCTGCTGTCGGGCATGGCCCGGCAACGTTGGGCGCTGCGCTGGTTCTGCGTGGGCCGGCACGCGCCGGGCTCATTGCTCGATGCGGTGGAAACTGAACTGTCGCGATTGAGCGGCAACACCATCAAACGCCGCCTGCAGATGCTGATCGCGCCGGATGCGGCGACCACCCTGCTCCAGCTTGAGCTTCCCGTATTGCTGCTGCAGCCCAACCAGGACCGCCTGCTCGATCCCTGGGCGCCCAAGCGACTCGAAAAGCTGGCCCGCGGTGCACGCATCGAACGGCTGGATGGCCCGCATTTCCTGCTGCAGGCGCAGCCGCAGGCTTGCTGGCGCAAGATCGTCGACTGGCTGACACTAGTGTCGGCCCAACCCGCGCCGTACTGATCGCTTCCTCATGGCATCGAGCTCCCTCGCCGATCGCATCGACGCTCTGCTTCCGCAGACCCAGTGCGAAAAATGCGGTTTCCATGGCTGCCGCCCCTATGCGGAAGCGATCGCGCGCGGCGAGGCGCAGATCAACCAGTGCCCGCCCGGCGGCGCGGCGGGCATCCGCAAGCTGGCGGAACTGCTGGGGTGCGAACCGTTGCCGCTGAATCCCGACAACGGCGTGGAAAAGCCGCGCATGCTCGCGCGCATCGTCGAGGCGGATTGCATCGGCTGCACCAAGTGCATCCAGGTGTGTCCGGTGGATGCGATCGTCGGCGGCGCCAAGCTGATGCACAGCGTGATCGAGGACGACTGCACCGGCTGCGAACTGTGCGTGCCGGCCTGCCCCGTCGACTGCATCGCGCTCGAACCGATGCCACTCGAGCAAGTGGACGATCCCGCGTGCGCCGACCGGGGCCGCGCGCATTTCCAGCGCCGCGAAGCGCGCCTCGCCCGCGAGCGCGCGCGGCACGACGCCGAACTGGCCGCACGCAAGGCGCAGCTCGGCGCGGCGGTGAGCGACAACCCGGTGCTGGCCGCGCTGGCCCGCGCCAAGGCCAGGCAACAGGAACCCAAACCGTGAAGCGAGCCGACGTCGTCGAGCTGTTCTCCCGCCTGCGCGAACTGGACCCGCACCCCACCACCGAACTGGACTACACCACGCCGTTCGAGCTGCTGGTCGCGGTGGTGCTGTCGGCGCAGGCCACCGACGTGGGCGTGAACAAGGCCACGCGCAAGCTGTATCCGGTGGCGAACACGCCGCAGGCGATCCTCGACCTGGGCGAGGAAGGACTCAAGCGCTACATCAGCACGATCGGCCTGTTCAACGCCAAGGCCAAGAACGTGATCGCGCTGTGCCGCATCCTGGTCGAGCAGTACGGCGGTGAGGTGCCGCGCACGCGCGAGGCGCTGGAAGCGCTGCCGGGCGTGGGGCGCAAGACCGCCAACGTGGTGCTCAATACCGCCTTCGGCCATCCCACCATCGCGGTGGACACGCATATCTTCCGCGTCTCCAATCGCACCGGACTGGCGCCGGGCAAGGACGTGCGTGCGGTGGAGGACAAGCTGGAAAAAACGGTGCCGCCGGAGTTCAAGCAGGACGCGCATCACTGGCTGATCCTGCACGGCCGCTACGTGTGCAAGGCGCGCAAGCCGGATTGCCCGCAGTGCGTGATCCGCGACTTGTGCCGGTACAAGGACAAGACGCCGGCCGAGCCGGAGAGAAAGAAAGCTGCGCCCCAAAAAACCGCGGCGAAGAAACCGAAGCGTAGGTTGGGGTGAGCCATAGGCGAACCCCAACATTCGCCGACGTTGCAGGCTGCGCAACGTTGGGGTTCGCCTATGGCTCACCCCAACCTACGCCGGCTTCGCTTGATCGTCATTCCGGCGCAGGCCGGAATGACGGCTTGATGCGGCGCCTCGCGGTGGATCAGAGCGTCCACACGCACACGCCGCCGCGGCGGGACGCCACCGCCGCTGAGCCCTTGGAGCGCAACTTGGTCTTGCACGTCGGGCAGACCAGGTGCGAACCGTTCGGCTGCAGGATCGATTTCACCCCGCCTTCGTAGCAATGCACGCACAGGTCGTGCGGCACCGCGCCGGACTCGCGGCTGGCCTTGAAGCGGTAAACCAGGCCGCCCTGGGGCAGCTGGTGCAGCACGTAGCGCTCGCGTTCCATGCGCGCCTGACGGATCTCCTCCACTTCGCGCGCCAGGCCGTCGCGCTCTTCCAGCAAGGCCGCGTAAGCCAGCTGCATCGCGGCCAGGCGATGCTGGATCTCGGCCATGGCGCCGTAGAGCTCGGGCGCCTTGCCGCGCGTTTCGTCCAGCGAATGCGCCGCAGCCATCTCGCGGGCGATATCCGAACCGGTCTTGATGGCGCCCAGCGCCGCCGTGATTTCCGCAAGCATCGCTGCGATCCCCCTTGCGTACCGTGTGCCAAAAAATCCCCGCGGAGGGGGAGGCCTCCGCGGGGCAAGAAACGCGTGGCGAGGATCAGGCCGCCTTGGCCGGTCCTTCCACGCGACGTTCAAGCTCCATCCAGTCCACCACCAGTTCGCAGCCCTTCGACTTGGCGTTACGCGCCCAGTCGCGCAGCAGCTCGAAGCTGGCCTGGTCGACGTGGTGCAGGTCGTCCATCACCACGTGCAGGCGGGTGTTCGGCGGCACCTGTTCCAGCGTGCGCGCCATCGACGGCACCTTGAGGAAGGTGGCGATGCCGGTCAGGTGCAGCTTGGCCGAGCCCGGCTCGTCGTCGTGCTCGGCCAGGTTGACCTTCAGCCGCGAAGACAGCAGCGCCAGGCGGAACAGCGACAGCGCGAAGCCCACCAGCACGCCGGCCAGCAGGTCGGTGGCGACGATGGCGAAGGTGGTCGCCAGGTAGATCGCCGCGGTGCCCTTGCCGTAGGCGGCGAAGCTCTTCACCTGCTTGAAGTTGATCATCTTCACGCCGGTAAAGACCAGGATGCCGGCCAGGCACGACACCGGCGTCATGCGCATCAGCCACGGCAGCAGCAGCGCGAACACCAGCAGCCAGGCGCCATGCATCATCGTGGCCATGCGCGTGGCGGAACCGGCCTGCACATTGGCCGCGCTGCGCACGATCACGCCGGTCATCGGCAGCGCGCCGAGCAGGCCGCACAGCGTGTTGCCAACGCCCTGCGCGGTCAGCTCGCGGTCGTAGTTGGTGCGCGTGCCGTCGTGCATGCGGTCGACCGCCGCCGCCGACAGCAGGGTTTCCGCGCTGGCGATGAAGGCGAAGGTCAGCGCGGCGACCAGCAGCGAAGGCTCGAGCAGGCCGCCCAGGTCGGCGAAGCTCGGCAGCGAGATCGCCGACAGCAGGTTGGCCGGCACGTCGACCTTGTTGACGTTGACACCCTGGAACTGCACGAACGCCGTCACCGCCACCACCGCCAGCAGCGCGCCTGGCACGAAGCGCAGCTTCTGCGGACGCAGCTTTTCCCAGCCCAGCATGATCGCGATGGTGGCCAGGCCCACGCCCAGCGCGGCCAGGCCGGTACCTTCGCCGGAGAACGCATTGGCCAGCGCGCCCGGCAGCGCGCCGAAGTTCTCCAGGCCGCGCGCCAGCGGCTTGGCATCGATCAGCACGTGCGCCTGCGAGGCCACGATCAGGATGCCGATGCCCGACAACATGCCGGCCACCACGGCCGGCGAAGTCATGCGGAACCAGATGCCGACGCGGCACAGGCCGGCGGCGATCTGGATCAGGCCGGCCAGCAGCACCACCGGACCCAGCGCGGCCACGCCGTGCTCGCGCACCAGCTCGAACACCAGCACCGCCAGGCCCGCGGCGGGGCCGCTGACCTGCAGCGGCGAACCGGCAATCGCACCCACCATCAGGCCGCCGATGATGCCGGTGATCAGGCCGGTCGCCGGCGGCATGCCGGAAGCGATGGCGATGCCCATGCACAGAGGCAGCGCCACCAGGAACACCACGATCGAACCGAGCAGGTCGCGGCCGAAGAAGTTGCCGGAGAAGTATTTCGAGATCACGTTGGCTGCTCCTTTAAGCCGAGGACGCCGCAGCGGCGGCGAAACGCGCATGCGGCGTCGCGTCCGGCACGTCGCGGCGTGCGGGATCGATCAGGGTGAAGTGGCCGCTGTGCGCATCGAAGGCACGCAGCTCCGCGTGCTCGATGTCATAGATCCAGCCGTGAATGCTCACGCTGCCGTTGGCCATCGCGGCGGCGACGGCGGGCAAGGTGCGCAGGTGCTCCAGCTGGCCGACCACGTTTTCCTCGGTCACGCGGCGCAGCGCCTGCTCGCCTTCCAGATGGGGGCTGTTCTCCGCCACCACGTAGCGCGCCACGTCGGCGTGCTTGAGCCATGCGGCGACCGAAGGCATGTGCGCGACCTTGGCCGGCGCCAGCAGGCCCTTCATCGCGCCGCAGTCGGAGTGGCCGCAGATCACGATGTGCTTCACCTGCAGCACCTTCACCGCGTACTCGATCGCGGCGACCACGCCGCTCACATGCTGCGCATAGGGCGGCACGATATTGCCGATGTTGCGGTAGACGAAGATCTCGCCCGGCAGCGCCGAGAAGATCATTTCGGGCATCACGCGCGAGTCGGCGCAGGTGATGAACAGGGTGTGCGGGCTCTGGCCGGTCGCCAGTTTCTTGAACAGCTCGCGCTGTTCCGGAAAGACGGTGCGACGGAAATGTTCGAAGCCTTCGAGCAGACGTTCCATGGGGGTATCTCCCGAGCAGTGGGGAACTTGGCGGCAAACCGGCCGCCGAAAAAAATCATGGGAATGGGCCTCGCGCGGACACGGCAAGGCAGGGGCAACGAAAGCTGCCCTCAGGCGCGCGGGGACATCAGCCGCGCACGCTCAGGCGCCGCGACGGAAAGCGCGCTCAGGGGTTCAGGCGTTGGGAGGGGGGCAGATCAGCCCGACCACGTGCTCGTGCACGTCGGGCACCGGGCCGATGGCCACGGAGGGAGCGCGGTCGTGCCACACGGACCACTCGATCGGATCGACCATGATGTCGTCCAGGCACTGGTCGTCGATGGTGCAGGCGCCGGCCAGCGCGTCGGAGCCGTCCCCGCCGTCGTCGGCGAGATCCTTGGCGATATCGGCATCGACGGCGGCCGCCACGGCGGCACGTCCGTCCTTGCCCATCGTCTGTGCCGTCGAGGCAAACGTCACCAGCACGCCGAACAGGCATGCCATGAACATGACGAAGACACGGGAAAGGCGACGGGGATGCATGACGTAAGAAGATACGGGCTCGCGCGGCGATGCTCAACCCCTTGCAGCGCACAATTTTCGATAAAGCTGAATTTGGACGTCCAATTCGTTCAGTGCGGTGAAGCCTGAAACAAGGCTTTTTCACCGAGTTTGACCCCCGGCAAACCGAGGCCGGTCATCCCGGCCGTCACAAAACCGACATCCTCGGCGCCTAGGCTCGCCGCCCCGCAGGCCGCAAGAAATTGCGCGCACGCACCCGCCGAGCCGGCGCCGAACATCCAGGGACGGAATTCATCCGGCGCGGCGCGCACTCCGCCATGCGGCTTCGCCGCCCGATGCCTGGATGACCATGAAGAGAAAAAAACTCGCCTCGATGCTCTGGACCGTAGGCGCTGCCGCGCTCTCGGAAACGGCTGCCGCCGCCACGCTGGATCTCTACGTCGACCGCAAGACCCAGCAGATCTTCGCCGAGCCCGGCCCGGGCCGCGTCAAGCTCGGCACGTTCATGCAGGTGGATGAAACCGCCGGTGCCGCGCCGACGACGCAGAACGTGCCGGTTGCCGCGGTGCCCTCCTCCGCCATCGCCGCCGCGCCGGCCGCGGAAGCGAAACCCGCCAAGCCCGCCGAGAAAAAGTGGTACGACCGCATCGCCCTGCGCGGTTATACCCAGCTGCGCTACAACCAGGGCCTGGGCGGCGACGCGGCGGACCTGCGCTCGCCGGGCGACCGCTTCATCGGCGACAACCAGGGCTTCGGTATCCGCCGTGCGCGCGTGGTGATCAGCGGCGATCTCAACGATCGCGTGTCGATCTATCTGCAGCCGGATTTCGCCAGCACGCCCACCGGCTCAACCACCAGCAACTTCGCGCAGCTGCGCGATGCCTATGCGGATATCTATTTCGACAAGAACCGTGAATTCCGCGTACGCGCCGGCCAGTCGAAAGTCCCGTACGGCTGGGAGAACCTGCAGTCCAGCCAGAACCGCCTCACCCCGGATCGCGCCGATGCGCTCAACTCCGGCGTACGCGACGAGCGCGACCTGGGCCTGTTCTTCTACTACACGCCCAAGCACGTGCAGGAGCGTTTCCAGTACCTGGTCAAGTCGGGCCTGAAGGGTTCGGGCGACTACGGCGTGCTGGGCCTGGGTTTCTACAACGGCCAGGGTGCCAACCGCGCCGAGCAGAACAACAGCCTGCACACCGTGCTGCACTTCAGCTACCCGTTCAAGTTCGCCAATGGGCAGTTCTTCGAAGTGGGCGCCGATGCGTACAGCGGTCGCTTCAAGATTGCCGCGCCCGGTTCCATCACCGTCGACGGCCGCAGCTTCACGCCGAAGGACACCGCGCCGGTGAACGGCTCGATCGACCAGCGCGTGGCAGTGCACGCGATCTACTACCCGCAGCCATTCGGCCTGCAGGCGGAGTGGACGGTGGGCCGCGGCCCGGAACTCGATCTGTCCAGGCGCCAGATCCGTACCAAATCGCTGCGCGGCGGCTATGTGCAGGCGATGTACAAGATCGACGGCGGCAGCATCGGCACGCTGTTCCCGTACCTGAAGTGGCAGACCTATCGCGGCGCTTCCAAGTTCGACACCAACACGCCGCGCATGCTGGTGGACGAAACCGAGGTGGGCGTGGAGTGGCAGCCGAACAATGCGGTGGAACTGGCGGTGGCCTACGCCAACATGCGCCGCACCAATGTCTCCTCGGCGCCGTACCGGCGCATCGACGGCGACTTGCTGCGAGTGCAGCTGCAAGTGAATTACTGACGCGCAACCACAACCTGGTTGTCGTTCTGGCTGCCGGAAAAGCAAACGGCGGGCTTGAGGCCCGCCGTTTTCCGTCCTTGGGTGGAACTCCCTTCCGATAACCGGTGAATCAGTAGGACAGCACGCCCCAGAAGCCGATCTCGTCGGTCTTGTACTCGAACGCCCGGATCGGGCCTTCCAGCTTGTCGTGCTTCCACGCGAACGCCAGGCGCAGGTTCTTCAGCGCGTCGTAGGAGACGCCGGCGTTGTAGTAGGTGTCCTTCAGCTTGTTCTGCGGACCGCTGATGCCCCACCACTTGTAGTCGACGCGATCGTAGCGGGCGAACAGGGCCCACTGCGGGGCGAAGGAGTAGTCGCCGAACAGCGAGTAACCCTCGGCCTTGTCGCGCACCACGGCCGGAGCCGGCACCACGCCGTTGTACTTCAGGACGTCGTCCCAGTTCTTGGCGGTGAAATACTCGGCGCCGACGCCGAAGGTCTTGTCGCGGTAAGCCACCAGCGCGTCGCCGCGGGTCGCGTTCTGCGTGGCGGCGCCGTTCTGCACCTTGTTGCCGCGCTTGCCGTCGTAGCCGCCGATGGCGATGACCATTTCCTGGATCGGCTGGTAGCCGAAGCGGCCTTCCACGTCCACGCTGTCCGAGCGCGAAGGGTTGCGGAAACCGCGGCCGTTGACCACCGACAGCTGGTAGTTGACGGCGTTGTCGCCGGTGGTCGCGCCCAGGGCATGGATACCCCAGTCGGACGAGTTACCGAACGAACCCACGCCGGCCGGGGCCACGCCCACGGTGCCGCGGCCGCCGTCGATGCTGCGGTCGGTCAGGGTGTTCTCGATGAAGCGGTAGCCGTACCACTTCTCGGCGTACGGAATCCACGGCATGTCGGCCGCACCGAAGCGCACCGTGAAGAGCGGATCGAACATGCCCTGCACGTAGGCCTTCTTCACGAACAGGCTGGTCTGGCTCAGCGTGGACTGGTAGTTGAAGTCGGTGGTCAGGTTGGCCGACCAGGTGTCGTCGAACTTGTGGTCGACGGTCAGGTAGAAGCGCTTGACGTCGAAGCCGGTGCCGTTGACCGAGCCATGGCCGTCCTTGCTGACGAAGCCGCCGGTCTTGCCCTTTTCCTTGTGGTCGGCATTGGTCAGGTCGAAGAACATCGTGCCGCCGATCTTCGTGTTGTTCACGAACTTGTCGATCGTCGTCATCTTCTTGTCGGACGCGGCCTGCGCCTTCTGCACCGCCTCGAGGTTCTGGCCGGTGGAGACGTTGATGTCGGACTGGGCGTCAGTGCGCTGTTCCAGCTCGACCACCTTGGCCTGCAGCTCGGCGAGCTGGGCCTTCAGCGCTTCGATCTCGGCATTCTGCGACGCCTGCGAACCCTGGCTGGAAGTCTGGGCGGCCTTGCCCTTCGTCGCCGGCTCCGCGGCCACGTGGAAACTGACTACGCCCAAACCGGCGGCAATCGCCACCGCGAGCAACTTAGAACGCATGGATGTTCTCCGCATGTTGGTAGACATTGCCTGGACCGCCCCCTCTCGATCGGCTTGGCCACCCAGGTAATGGCCGGCAGCATGCGGCCGGTCCTTTACGTTTCCGTGCTACTTGCGTGACAAAACAAAGACACCGGTGCAGGCAGCTGCAACAAAGCCCGGCCTGCCGCCCTCACCCCCGATTCACGGCCGCCCCGGGCCGGCTGATATGCTTCCGCGATGGATAAACCGGAAAACCTGAGCAACAGCATGTCCAACCGCCTGGCCGACCGCTTCCGCGGCTTCCTGCCGGTGATCGTGGACGTGGAAACGGGCGGCTTCGACGCCGAGCGCGACGCCCTCCTGGAAATCGCCGCCGTCACCCTGGACATGGATGCCGAGGGCTACCTGCGGCCCCGCCCGGCGGTGTCGGCCCACGTGGAACCGTTCCCCGGCGCCAACATCGACCCGCGCGCGCTGGAGATCACCGGCATCGACCCGGACAACCCGCTGCGCGGCGCCCTGCACGAGCGCGCGGCGCTGGACCACATCTTCAAGGAGGTCCGCGAGCGCATGCGCGACGCGGATTGCCAGCGCGCCATCCTGGTCGGCCACAACGCCGCCTTCGACCTAGGATTTCTCAACGCGGCCGTGCGCCGCGTGGGCCACAAGCGCAATCCGTTCCACCCCTTCAGCTGCTTCGACACGGCCACCCTGGGCGGCCTCGCCTACGGCCAGACGGTGCTGAGCAAGTCGGTGCAGGCCGCGGGCTTCCTGTTCGACACGCGCGAGGCGCACTCGGCCATCTACGACGCCGACCGCACGGCGGAGCTGTTCTGCACCATCGTCAACCGCTGGCGCAGGCTGGAAACTTTTGAACGTGAGCACATCGGACTGGATGTGCTGTAAGCCCGGGAAAACCCTATAGATAAGGTGTCCGCCAAGGCCATGTCGGCGTGGCGGCGCGGGCCAATGTGACAGGTTGTCATATCGCTGAAACATTCAGCTCATTTCATTGCAACACGGCGCGCATGAAATAGCGGTCGGGCGGGAATCCCCCGTGACCCTTATCACTAAGGAGCAACCGTGTTGACCTCTAGCAAATATTTCTCCCGTATCGGCACGTCCGCTGTGTTCGCCGCGGCGTCGCTGTTCGGCATGTCGGCCCACGCCACGGACATCACCGGCGCCGGCTCGAGCTTCGTCTACCCGGTGCTCTCGAAGTGGTCGGCCGGCTATGCCGAGAAGACCGGCAACAAGCTGAACTACCAGTCGGTGGGTTCGGGCGCCGGCGTCGCGCAGATCAAGGAAGGCACCATCGACTTCGGCGCCACCGACGCGCCGCTGAAGGCCGAGGACCTGGCCAGCTTCAAGCTCGGCCAGTTCCCGGTGGTGGTGGGCGGCATCGTGCCGGTGGTGAACATCCCGGGCATCAAGGCCGACCAGGTCAAGCTCGACGGCGAGACCCTGGCCGACATCTTCCTGGGCAAGATCACCAACTGGAACGACCCCAAGATCGCCGCGCTGAACGCCGGCCTCGCCCTGCCGGCCAAGAAGATCACCGTGGTGCACCGCTCGGACGGTTCGGGCACCTCGTTCAACTTCACCAACTACCTCTCCAAGGTCAGCAAGGAGTGGGCGGACAAGGTGAAGTTCGGCACCGCCGTCGAGTGGCCGACCGGCGTGGGCGGCAAGGGCAACGAAGGCGTGTCGCAGTACGTCAAGCAGATCCAGGGTTCGATCGGCTACGTCGAGTACGCCTACGCGAAGAAGAACGCCATCGCCTGGGTCGACCTGAAGAATGCCGCCGGCCAGTTCGTCACCCCGAGCGCCGACAGCTTCGCCGCCGCGGCCGCCACGGCCGACTGGGCCAGCGCCAAGGACTTCAACGTGATCATGACCAACGCCCCGGGTGCGCAGGCGTGGCCGATCACCGCGACCACCTGGGTGGTCATGTACAAGACCCCGAAGAACGCCGAGCACAGCAAGGTCGCCTTCGAGTTCTTCAAGTGGGCGCTGAACAACGGCCAGAACGACGCCGCCTCGCTGGACTACGTGGCCCTGCCGGCCACCCTGGTGCAGAAGATCCAGGCCTACTGGGGCAGCGAGTTCAAGCACTGATGAAAGCTGCGGCGGGCGGTTCCTTGCCCGCCGCCACCGGCATGGATGCCGGGTGAAGGACCAGGCCGCCCCTTCGCAGGATGGGGCGGCCTGTTGCTGACCAGCGCCCACGCGGCGCCCAATCCATCGACCGGACGGCCATGCCGGCCGGCGTTGCCAGGAAAGCCAAACCATGCAAGCGAACGAGGCCGCGGCAGCGGTCCCCATCCAGGAAGTCCGCGCGCATCGCGATGCACGGGACGACCGCCTGTTCGGCTGGCTGCTCAAGGGCTGCGCCCTGCTCGTCCTGGCCAGCCTGCTCGGCGCCGCCGGCGCCACCCTGTGGGGCGGCCGCGATGCCTTCATGCACTTCGGCTTCGGCTTCCTCACCAGCAGCGAGTGGAACCCCAGCGACGACGTCTACGGCGCGCTGGTGCCGGTCTTCGGCACGCTGATCACCTCGTTCATCGCGCTGTTCATCGCGGTACCGGTGAGCTTCGGCATCGCGCTCTATCTTTCCGAGGTCGCGCCCCCGTGGCTGCGTACCCCGGTGTCCTCGGCCATCGAACTGCTGGCCGGCATTCCCTCGATCATCTACGGCATGTGGGGCCTGTTCGTGTTCGCGCCGTTCTTCGCCGACCACGTCAAGCCCTGGCTGACCAGCTACCTGGGCAACCAGCCGGACGACGGCAAGGTGTCGTGGGTGGCCGAGCACATCCCCTTCATCGGCCGCATGTTCGGCAACGACAACCCGTTCGGCGGCAGCGTGCTGACCGCGGGCGTCGTGCTGGCGATCATGATCATCCCGTTCATCTCCTCGGTGATGCGCGAGGTGTTCCAGACCGTGCCCACGCGCCTGAAGGAGTCGGCCTACGCGCTCGGCTCCAGCACCTGGGAAGTGGTGTGGGACATCGTGCTGCCCTATACCCGCTCGGCGGTGATCGGCGGCATCTTCTTAGGTCTAGGCCGCGCGCTGGGCGAGACCATGGCGGTGACCTTCATCATCGGCAACAAGATGAAGCTCTCGCCCTCGCTGCTCGATCCGGGCGCGTCCATCGCTTCGACCATTGCCAACCAGTTCGGCGAGGCCGCCGGCCTGCAGAAGTCCGCGCTGATGGCGCTGGCCTTCCTGCTGTTCGTGGTGACCTTCATCGTGCTGATGATCGCCCGCCTGATGCTGCGCCGACTCGCCCACAAGGAGGGCCGCTGATGAAGTCCTCCTCGCTCTATCTGCGCCGCCGCATCAAGAATGTGGTCGCGCTGGGCCTGAGTTCCGTGGCCACCCTGATCGGCCTGATCTTCCTGGCCTGGATCCTGTGGGAGACGCTGCGCCAGGGCATCGGCGCGATCAACTGGAACCTGTTCAGCAAGATCTCGGTGTATCGCGAAAACGGCGGCCTGGCCAACGCCATGGTCGGCAGCCTGATCCTGGACCTGCTCGGCATCGCCATCGCCACGCCGATCGGCGTGCTGGCCGGCACCTGGCTGGCCGAGTACGCCAACCGCACCAAGCTGGGCGAGACGATCCGCTTCCTCAACGACATCCTGCTGTCGGCGCCGTCGATCGTGCTGGGCCTGTTCGTCTACACCATCGTGGTGTTGCCGACCACGGCGCTCACCCACGGCGACACCACCTTCTCGGGCCTGGCCGGCGGCATCGCGCTGGCGCTGATCGCCCTGCCGGTGATCGTGCGCACCACCGACGAGATGCTGCGCCTGGTGCCTTCCACCCTGCGCGAGGCGGCGCTGTCGCTGGGCATCCCGCAGTGGAAGCTGACCCTGCAGATCCTGATCCGCGCCTCGCGCTCGGGCATCATCACCGGCGTGCTGCTGGCGCTGGCGCGCATCAGCGGCGAGACCGCGCCGCTGCTGTTCACCGCGTTCGGCAACAACTTCCTGACCTTCAACCCGATGGACAAGATGCCGAGCCTGCCCCAGGCGATCTACGAGTACACCAAGGATCCGGACCCGGCGATCAACGCGATCGCCTGGGCCGGCGCCTTCGTCGTCACCATGTTCGTGCTCGCGCTGAGCCTGATCTCCCGCCTGATCCTCTCCCGCAACAAGGTGTCCCATGACTGAGTCCGCCGCCGCCGGCATTCATCCGCAGCCCGCCGCCGCGCTGGCGCCGACCAAGCTGCGCGTGCGTGACCTGAACTTCTACTACAACGGCTTCCATGCGCTGAAAGGCATCAACATGGACATCCCGGAGAAGAAGGTCACCGCGATCATCGGCCCCTCCGGTTGCGGCAAGTCCACGCTGCTGCGCATCTTCAACCGCATCTATGCGATCTACCCCAAGCTCGAGGCCAAGGGCGAGATCATGCTGGACGAGGAGAACATCCTCGACACGCGCTACTCGATGAACAAGCTGCGCAGCAAGGTCGGCATGGTGTTCCAGAAGCCGGTGCCGTTCCCGATGACCATCTTCGAGAACGTGGCCTACGGCATCCGCCACCACGAGCGCCTGTCGCGCGCCGACATGGAGATCCGCGTCGAGCAGGCGCTGCGCAGCGCCGCGCTGTGGGACGAGGTGAAGGACAAGCTCAAGCAGAACGCGCTCGGCCTCTCCGGCGGCCAGCAGCAGCGCCTGTGCATCGCCCGCGGCATCGCCCTCAAGCCCGAGGTGCTGCTGCTGGACGAGCCGACCTCGGCGCTGGACCCGATCGCCACCGGCCGCATCGAGCAGCTGGTGGAAGAGCTCAAGAGCGAGTACACCATCGTCATCGTCACCCATAACATGCAGCAGGCGGCGCGCTGTTCGGACCTCACCGCCTTCATGTACCTGGGCGAGCTGATCGAGTTCGACCGCACCGAGCAGATTTTCACGAAGCCCGGCAAGAAGCAGACCGAAGACTACATCACCGGTCGCTTCGGCTAAGGCCAGGGGGCTTCACCGCCCATTCCCCTCAACGCAGGCGAAAACGCATATGAGCGGCAGCAACAAAGAACACATCATCAAGAGCTACGACGACGAGCTCACCCGCCTCACCGGCGAGATCGTGCGCATGGGCGAGCTGGCCGTGACGCAGCTCGAATCGGCGATCGACGTGGTCGAGCGCCGCGACGAGCGCGCCGCCCAGCGCGTGGTCGCCAACGACGACGCGATCGACCAGCTCGAACAGGAAATCAGCCACGACGTGGTGCGCCTGCTGGCGCTGCGCGCGCCGATCGCCGGCGACCTGCGCAATGTGTTCGCCGCGCTGCGCATCGCGGCCGACATCGAACGCATCGGCGACTACGCCGCCAACGTGGCCAAGCGCTCCATCCCGCTGTCGATGGTGGCGCCGATCGCGCCGACCAACGGCCTGGGCTATCTCGCCGAGCTCGCCGCCGGCGAAGTGCGCGAAGTGCTGGTCGCCTACCGCGACCGCGACGCCGAGCGCGCCTACCAGGTGTGGAAGGACGACGCCCTGCTGGACGAGGCCTACACCGGCTACTTCCGCCAGCTGCTCACCTACATGATGGAAGACCCGCGCAACATCACGCCGTGCACGCACCTGCTGTTCATGGCCAAGAACATCGAGCGCATCGGCGACCATGCGACCAACATCGCCGAGAACATCTGGTTCCAGGTGCACGGCGAGCCGCTGGCCACCCAGCGCAGCAAGCGCGACTTCACCTCCAATCCGGAGATGACCAGGCTGGGCGACCGTTCCGAGTAAGCCGGCTCATCGCCGCAAAAGAAAAAGCCCGCCTGACCGGCGGGCTTTTTCGTAGGTTGGGGTGAGCCACAGGCGAACCCCAACGGACGCGGCCAGATACCGCGATGGTCGGTTTCGCCAATGCGTCAGTGCGCCCCGCCCGTCAACTTCAAACCGATGATGCCGACGAAGATCAAGGCCACGCACAACAGCCGCGCCGGCGTAGCCGGATCGCCGAACAGCACGATGCCGAGAATGACTGCGCCGACCGCGCCGATGCCGGTCCACACCGCGTAGGCCGTGCCGATCGGCAAGGTCTTCACCGCCAGCGCAAGCAGGATGATGCTGGCGGTCATCGCCGCCACCGTGCCCACGGTGGGCCACAGGCGGCTGAAGCCTTCGGTGTACTTCAGGCCGATCGCCCAGCCGATCTCGAACAGGCCGGCGAGCAGCAGATAGATCCAGGGCATGACAGACTCCTTGGGAGCCAAGTCGACGCACGCCTTGCGCGTGCGGACGGCATCCGACGCAACGGCAGGGTCGTCCCCGCGAGGGAAGATACGAGCGGGGTCGTCCCCGCAAGCCGGCCCGGGGCCGGAGCCCGCGCATTCTACCAAGCCGCGGACGCCGGCTCCTGACCCGTCATTCAGGTGATGCGGCGTTCCACGTCCCTCAGCTCGCGCCGCACGCGCGCGCTGTTGGCGATGCCGTAGATGCCGATCACCATCCATGCCAGCTGCATCACGAAGGCCGAGGCGTTGAAGCTGCCGAACAGCAGGGACAGCATCACGCCCAGCGCGCCCAGCACGTTCATCAGCTGATAGACCAGCCCGTTGCCGTGCAGCTTGCGCGCCTGCAGCAGCAGGAAGGCCAGCAGCACCAGCACCACGCCGAGATAACCGGCCCAGTCGTGCCACAGGATATTCATCGTTTCGCGCTCCTTTGCCGCAGGGCCTCGAACAGGACCACACCGGTGGCGACGGAGACGTTGAGGCTCTCCATCGCGCCCGGCATCGGGATCCTGGCCAGGAAATCGCAGGTCTCGCGCGTGAGGCGGCGCATGCCCTCGCCTTCGCTGCCGAGCACCAGGGCCACCGGGCCCTTCAGGTCGATATCGTAGACGGAGGTTTCCGTCTCGCCCGCCAGCCCGGTGATCCACACGCCGGCGTCCTTCAGCGTGCGCAGCGCGCGCGCCAGGTTGGTGGCGGCGATCAGCGGCACGCGGTCGGCGCCGCCGGCGGAAGCGCGGCGCACCACCGGCGTAAGGCCGACGGCGCGGTCCTTCGGCACGATCACCGCGGTGACCTTGGCCGCCGCCGCGCTGCGCAGGCAGGCGCCGAGATTGTGCGGATCGGTGACGCCATCGAGCACCAGCACCAGCGCCTGCGCGCCGGCCTGTTCGAGCAGTTCCGGAAGGTCGCCCTCGCTCGCCATCGGCGGCGCCTCATAACGCGCCACCACGCCCTGGTGCCGCGCCTCGCCGGCAACCTTGTCCAGCTGCTCGCGCGGGCGGTGGTGCACCGGAATGCGCAGGGCCTTGGCGCGCTCCGCCAGCTCATGCACGCGCGCGTTGCGCTGGCCGTTCTCGACCAGCACTTCGCGTATGCGTTCGGCGTCGTTGCTCAACGCGCCTTCGACCGGGTTGATCCCGACGATCCAACTTTCGCTCATCGCTTGCCCTTGCCCTTACCCTGGCCCTTGTCGGAGCGGGGTTTGCCGGATGCCGGACCCGGCTTGCGCGGCGCGCCGCCCTTGCCCTTCGCTCCGCCCGCTGATTTCGCCTTGGCGCCGCCCGCGGAGAAGCGCGACGGCGGCGCCGCATCGCGCGCATTATCGCGCGACGGGCCGGGTTTGCGTCCCTGCTCCGGCGCCTTGGGCAGCTTCGGCAGCGAATAGCGTTCACCGGACTGCGCGTAGTCGTAGGCGCGCTCGGCACGCGGCGGCGGCGCGAAGGGCTCGCGCTTGCCGACCAGGCGGAAGTCGATCTTGCGGTCCTCCAGGCTGGCGCGCAGCACCTGCACGCGCACATGGTCGCCCAGGCGGAATTGCGCGCCGCTGCGCTCGCCCTTCAGCAGGTGGCGGATCGGATCGAAGTGGTAGTAGTCGTTGGACAGCTGGCTGATATGCACCAGGCCGGAGACCCTCGATTCCTTCAGTTCCACGAACAGGCCGAACGAGGTGACGCCGGTGACCGTGCCGTCGAACTCGCTGCCCACATGCTTGGACATCCATGCGCACTTGTAGCGCTCGTCCACGTCGCGCTCGGCTTCCTCGGCGCGGCGTTCGCGCTGCGAGCAGTGCAGCGCCATCGCGGCCATCTGCGCCGGGCTGTACACGTAGTCGGCCGGCTTGCCGCCGCCCACCGCGTAGCGGATCGCGCGGTGCACCAGCAGGTCCGGATAGCGGCGGATCGGCGAGGTGAAGTGCGCATAGGCTTCCAGCGCCAGGCCGAAGTGGCCGCGGTTGTCCGGCTGGTAGGCCGCCAGGCTCTGCGCGCGCAGCAGCACCGACTGCACCAGCTCGCGCTCGGGACGGTCCTTGACCATGCGCAGCACGTCGGCGAAATCGCCGGGCGTGACTTCGTCCAGCGGCGGCAGGCGCAGCTTGAATTCGCGCAGGAACTGCTGCACGTCCTCGTACTTTTCTTCCGGCGGTTGTTCATGCGCGCGGAACAGCGCGGGGATCTTTTTCTTTTCCAGGAACATGGCCGCCTGCACGTTGGCGGCGATCATGCATTCCTCGATCAGCTTGTGCGCGTCGTTGCGCTCGGTGGCGCCCATCGCCACCACGTCGCCGGTGTTGTCTAGGCGGAACTTCACCTCCGGCGTCTCGAAGTCGATCGCGCCACGGCGCTTGCGCTGCGCGGCGAGCAGCTGGTACAGCCCGTGCAGGTTTTCCAGCTGCGGCAGCACGTCGGCCAGTTCGTGGCGCGCGTCCGCATCGTTAAGGCCAATCGCCTGCCACACGCGGTCGTAGGTGCAGCGCGCGTGCGAGTACATCACCGCGCTGTAGAACTTGGAGCGGATGACCTCGCCCTCCTCGTCCACGGTCATGTCGCAGACCATGCACAAGCGTTCGACCTTGGGGTTGAGCGAGCAGATGCCGTTGGACAGCGTCTCCGGCAACATCGGCACCACGAAGCCGGGGAAATAGGTGGACGTGCTGCGCTCGTAGGCCTCGCGGTCCAGCGCGCCGCCGACCGGCACGTAGTGCGACACATCGGCGATCGCCACCACCAGGCGGTAGCCGCCGCCGCGCCTGGGCTCGGCATACACGGCGTCGTCGAAGTCGCGCGCGTCGGCGCCGTCGATGGTCACCAGCGGCAGCGCGCGCAGGTCCACCCTGCCCTCGCGCTCGGCGGCGGTCACCTTCGGCTCGACCTGGGCCGCTTCGCGCGTCACTTCAGCCGGCCATTCGCGCGGCAGGTCGTAGCTGGCGATCGCCATCTCCACCAGCAGCGAGGGTTCCAGGCGCTCGCCCAGCACGGCGAGGATGTTGCCCATCGGGCCACGGTGCGGCGTGGGCGGGTCGGTGATCTCGACCACCACGATCTGGCCGTTGCGCGCACCCTGGTCCTGGCCGGGCTTGATCATGATGTCCTGGTGCACGCGGCGATCGTCCGGCGCCACCATGGTCACGCCGTTCTCCAGCAGCACGCGGCCGACCAGCCGCGGCGAACGGCGCTGCAGCACTTCGACGATGGCGCCCTGCTTGCGGCCGCGCCGGTCCAGGCCGACCACGCTGGCGAGCACGCGGTCGCCGTGCAGCACCTGGCGCATCTGCTGCGGGGACAGGTACAGGTCTTCCGTGCCGTCGTCCGGGCGCAGGAAACCGTAGCCCTCGGCATTGGCCAGCACCTGGCCGGCGATCAGGTCGAGCTTGTTGCTGGGCGCGTAGCCGCCACGGCGGCCGAGCAGCAGCTGCCCGTCGCGCACCATCGCGCCCAGGCGCTTGCGCAGCGCGTGCAGGTCGTACTCGTCGTGCAATTGCAGCGCCTCGGCGATGCGCGCCTCGGACAGCAGCTCGCCGCGCTCGGTCAGGAGGGCGAGGATCGCCTCGCGGCTGGGAATCGGGCGCTCGTAGCGCTGGGCCTCGCGCTCGGCGTGGGGATCGGCCGCATCGCGCGCGGCCGGCGCCGACGCGGCACGCTTGCGCGGCGCCGGTGCCGCCTTGCCGGGCACGGCCGGGCGGCTGGAGGTCTTCTTCTTGCCGGCGCTGGCCGGCTGGTCCTTATTTTTTTTGGTCACTTATCGGCCTTGATGGAGGCGCTCCGCCGGTCCGGCGACGCGCGATGAAGAAACGGTCAAAGAATAGTTGACAACCCACTGCTCCATCCCTAATCTACGCGGCTCACGCAGCTCGCTTAGCGACGCGCGGGACACCTGCCCAGGTGGCGGAATTGGTAGACGCACTAGTTTCAGGTACTAGCGGGTAAAACCGTGGAGGTTCGAGTCCTCTCCTGGGCACCAATTGTAAACGAAGCCCGCCGCAAGGCGGGCTTCGTCGTTTCCGGGCCTCGCAGCGCGGCGATCGGGCGAGAAAATCAGCGGCGGCTGGACTCGAATGTTGCGCTGCCGGACTCTATTCGCCTGGGTGCACGCACGCTCAGCAGCAGCCTGCGCATCGATGCGGACGCAGGGGACTCCACGTAGCGAAACACCGCCCAGGCGCAGATCACGGCAAGCGCAGGACGGGCCAGGAACAGCACGATCTCGAAGGTCGGCTGGCTCAAGGGAAGCGCGCCGGCGATGCGCTGCGCAATCTGGAACACATAGACGTGGACCAGATACAGCGAATAGGAGATGCCGCCCAGCCACACCGACCACCGCGGCACCTTGATCGCATCCGCCTTCGCCAACAGCGCGGTGCCGGCGAACACGATGGCCAGCGGCGCACCCCAGCCTTGCGGGCCGAAGAAGTTCGTCATGCCAAGTGGCTGCCACGCCAGCGCCAGCGCAACCAACAGCACGGCCATCGCGCCGCAGATCGTCCAGGTCGAGCGGATCGTGACGCGGGAACCATAGATCCACGCTGCCGCCATGCCGGCGACGAAATCCCACACGATGGGATGGATGGCGAGGTTGGCATACCGGGACCATGCCACCAGCGGTTGCGTGGCCACGTGCAAGTGGTAGCCCCCACGGGCGAGCGGAATAGCCAACAGGGTCAAGGCAAACCATGCGGCCATGACTGCATAGCGCCATCGCCCGCACAGCATCGAGGCGGCGAACACCAGGTAGAAATACCACTCGAAACACAGCGTCCAGGCCACGCCCACAGCCATCCGGAAATAGATGCCGGAGGCGACCGGGTCATGCGGAATGAAGGCAAGTCCTTCTGCATACGAAAGCACCAGCGCGCGATCGAGCAGACCGCCGAAGCCGTGCTCCACCACCAGCGCCACCGGCGTCATCACCGCCAGCAGCGGCCAGATTCTGGCGAAACGCTTGGCGAGGAAGGTCCAGGCGTACGCCTTGCTGCCGTCGAAATCCCGCGTGGTCCACACCATCAGGAAACCGCTGATGATGAAGAACAGATCCACGCCCATCGCCATCGGCAGCAACACCTGTTCGGCCACCGCCCTGCCCGATGCCGAGCCCATCAGCATGCTGCGGCTGTGGACCATCACCACCATCAAGGCGGCCAGGCCACGCAAAGCCTGGATCCATTCCAGCTTGCGCTCCTGCGTCCATGCCGATGCGATTCCGTCCACGCCTCAAGCGTCCTGCAAGGGCTGGCGCCGCCGGCGCCGGTAGACCTGGTGGAAGCCTGCGGTGTGATGCAGCTGGGCGCCGTCCGCGAGCTGCTCCGTGGAAACCACCCGCGCAACGAAGAACGTATGCAAGCCGATCGTCTGACTGTGCACGATCGACAGCTCCTGCACGCGCAGGGCGCCGGCAACAGTTGGAATGCCGAATGTCTTCGACGGTCGCACGGGAAACGGCAGCGCAGCCCAGTCCCGCGGCGGCTGCTTGTGATGTGCCGCGAGTTTGTAGACCACCGGCTTCATCGCAGCCGGCACATGCGACAGCGCCACGCGACGAACCTCGCGCATGACGGGTTCGGAGACATTGGTACTGCGCAGCGCCAGCGAATACAGGCCGCTGCGTTCGAGCGGACCGATCAGGTCCATCGGGAAGATGTTCCGGTGCCCTGCCCCTTCCACCGACACCAGCACCACCGGTCGCGGACACAGGTACGCGATCATCAGCTGCTGCGCGGCGGCAGGATCCATGTTCAAGTGCGCCGACGACGCATGCCTGGCCATGCTGCGGTTCTGCAGCCAGGCATTCCATGCGCGCAGCGGCCAGTGCAGGCAACGATGCGCGCCCATTTCGACTCGATAGAACGAAAGCGGTGCGGCCTGCGGTTCGGCCATCGAAGCATCCCGCACCAGACGCAACGTTCCCAGCAGCTGCCCCGCAGCCGCATCCCGATATTCGAGAACGGCACGCTCTCCTGCATCGACGCTCGTCGCGATCACCAGCGGATTGAGCGAGGCGACGGTGTGATCCGCCGTCACATCGACCGACTCGCCGTCCCAGCGCAACCTCGCCGTCACCAGTCGCGACGCTGGCGCAACACCTACCGGCGACCATTGCGGCAAGGGACGTACGAACGGCCGGACCCAGTCCTTCCACATGGTCAGACCCGCCGGAACAGCAAGAACATGTACAGGCTGGCCGCCATGCCCAGCCCTCGCGGCACCGTGCGTTCCAGCTGGAAATGCGGCGCCGCCGCCCGTGCGACGACACCCGGCGCAAAGCGATGCACGCCGCTTTCGGTGTCGAAGGCATAGCGGCCGTGACGCACCAGGTTGGCAAGGTTCTTTCGCCACCAGCCGTAGCGCGCATCGCCGAGATAATAGGGATTGAGCATGCTGGCGAGCACGAATCCGCCTTGGTCGACCACGCCGGACAACTGCTCGAACAGCGCCGTGTGGTCGGCAAAATGATTGAGCACGGCAAAGTTGGCGGTGACCGCCTGTACCTTGCAGCCGAGTTCCGTTCCAAGCCTGATCACCGTGCCGCCGGCGATTTCGTCATGGCAGTAGCGCTCCAGGTGCTCGCGCATCGAATCCGCCGGCTCGTACACGAAGGTGCGATATCCGCGCGCGGCATAAGCCTTCGCATCGATGCCGGTGCCGGCGCCGAAATCCAGGATGTCGCCCTCCTGCCCCAGCAACTCCAGCGCCATGCGCTGGAATCGCTCGCGCACGGCCATGTCGCGCTTCGAGGACAGGAAGAAGTCGTGATACTGCTCCCCGGTATGCACGTGATCGTCGGCCTGCGGTGAGCCCATGGCGCATGGGCGTGGACTAGGCGTGAGTCCCCGCGCAGCCGCAAAAGGTTGCCCGCCGGCCACCGGCGACGCCGGTCACCCGCTGGCGAAGGCGTCCACTCCGTCCACCAGCCGCCTGGCCAGCCGCGGCTGGGCCAATTGTTCCAGCCACCAGGCCAGCGCCCGGCCTTCGTGGTCGCCGCGCCAGGCGACATAGAGCGTATTCGGCTCGCGCGGATCGGCCGTGCGCCGGGCCACCAGCTCGCCGCGCTTGAGCAGCCCCGCCACCCGCTGCTTCGGCAGCCAGCCCACGCCCAGGCCTTCGCGCTGCGCGAGGATCTTGGCATGCATGCTCGGCACGGCCAGCACTGCCTGCCCACCCTGCACGCCATAGCCGCGGCCGGGCGACTGGCGCGCGGTGTCGGCGACCACCACCGCGCGCTGCGCCTGGATCGTCTCGCGGCCCAGCGGCTCCTTTGCCCTCGCCAGCGGATGCTGCGGCGACACCGCGAACACCCATTCCAGCGCACCCAGTTCGCGCCAGCGCAGATCGGGCATCGACGGCGGCTCGTTGGTTGCGCCGACCACCACGTCGGCGCGGCCATCGCGCAAGGCCTCCCAGGTGCCGCCGAGCACTTCGTGGGTGACGCGCAGATTGACGCCCGAGGCCAGCGCATCGAAGGCGCGGATCACCGGCAGCAGGGTGGCGAACTCCAGCAGCTCGTCGGTGACGATCCACAGGCGGTCTTCCCAGCCGCCGGCCACCTGTTTCACGCGACGGCTCAGGCGCGAGCTTTCCAGCGCCAGGCGCCCCGCTTCCTGCGCGAGCAATTGCCCGGCCGGCGTCAGCTGCAGGCGATAGCGGCGGCGATCGAACAACAGCGCGTCATAACGCGCCTCCAGCTGCCGCGCCGCATGCGACACGGTCGATGGCGCCTTGCCCAGGCGGGCGGCCGCGCGCGAAAGACTGCCGCTCTCGCGGATGGCTTCCAGCAAGGCCAGTTCATCGTCCGACAGCATGGCGTTCCCCGGTGCAATGGGCGGCGATGCTACGGCAATCCTTGCGCGACGGCGCCTGCCATGCGACCGACACGTTCGATGCCATCGAACGTTTTCGTCGACAGGCCGGCACGGCATCCGGCCGCCGCCGGCGCAACATCTGCTCCAGTTCAAACCCACCCGGAGACAGCTCATGAACCGTTTCGCCAAGCAGACCGTACTCGTCACCGGCGGCAGCAGCGGCATCGGCCTCGCCGCCGCCAAGGCCTTCGCCGCCGAAGGCGCGCGCGTGGTCATCACCGGCCGCGACGCCACCGCACTGGAACAGGCGGCCGCCGCCATCGGCCCCGGCACGCTGGCCTTGCGCAACGATGCCGGCGACGTCGCCGCCGCGCGCCAACTGGCCGCCGCGCTCGCCGACCAGGCCATCCGCCTGGACGCCGTGTTCGTCAACGCCGGCATCGCCCGCTTCGCCAGCTTCGGCGAGGTGCAGGAAAGCTTCTGGGACGAGATGTTCGACATCAACGTCAAGGGCGCCTACTTCCAGTTGCAGGCGCTGTTGCCGCTGCTCAACCACGGCGCTTCCGTCGTGCTCAACGGTTCGATCAACGCGCATATCGGCATGCCTGCCTCGTCGGTCTATGCAGCCAGCAAGGCCGCGCTGATCTCACTGGCCAGGACGCTGTCGGGCGAACTGCTGCCGCGCGGCATCCGCGTCAACGTGATCAGCCCCGGCCCGATCGGCACCCCGCTGTACGGCAAGCTGGGCCTGGATGCGGCGACGCTGGAGAGCACGGCCGCGCAGATCCGGAACCAGGTGCCGCTGGGCCGCTTCGGGACCTCGGAGGAGCTGGCTTCGACCGTGCTGCATCTGGCCTCGCCCGAATCGGCCTTCATCGTCGGCACCGAGATCGTCGTCGACGGCGGCATGAGCCAGCTGTAAACCGGTGCGTTACGGCGAGTCGCCCAAGGTCTTCACGATCAGGTTGATCGCCTCGTCGTTGCGGTACACGCGGTGCCCCGAGGTGACCGTGGTGGTCGACACCGCGCCGGGCAGGAAGCTGCTTTCCAGCGGTACCACGCCGTCGCCCGGCACCGCCTCGCCGGGCAGGCTGCCGGCGATGGTGTAGTAGCGCACGCCGGGCGCCGGCAGCAGGGACCACGCGGCACGGCTGACCGGCTGGTCGGTGCGCAGCGTGCTGATGCTGCTGAGGCCGCGTTCGCGGTAGCTGCGCACCAGGTCGGGCTGGAACGCCTCCGGCTGCGCCTTGACCAGGCGCATGATCGCGTCCAGTTCGGGGCCGCCCGGTTTCACCAGGCGCAGGGCGAGGCGGCCGAAGAAATCCTCGGCGATGGGGCTGCCGTGATGCGGCGTGGCGAGGAAGAACGCGACATCCGCGCCCGGATAGGGCGTGAAGCGGAACAGCCGCCGGATCGCCGCGATATCGTCCGCGGCACCGTGCAGCTCCGGTTCCGGCACCAGGAAGGCCGCACGCCACAGCACCTCGCCGCTGTCGGCCGTGAGCAGCCGCGCAATGATGCCGCCCATGCTGTGGCCGACCAGCACCAGGTGCTCGCGCGCCGCATCGTGTGCCGACGGATCGACCGCGGCCCACGCGTCATCGAGAAAACCCTGCACGCGCAGCCGCGACAGCAGCACCGGCGCATTGGTCTGGTACACCACGTGCCACACCTGGTAGCGCGAGCGCAGCGCCGGCGTGCCCTGGATGCGATTGGTCAGGCGCGCCCACACCAGCGGGCTGCCGCCCAGGCCGTGCAGCATCACCACCGGGATCTTGCGCGGGTCGTAGTCCTCCAGCAGGTACACACCCTGGCGCTGGCCGATGTCCTTGCCGTTGACCAGCAGGTTGCGGATCGCCAGCTGCTTGAGCTGCGAAGCATCGGCGAGCATCGCGTAGGGCGCGGTGGTGTCCATCGACAGCACGTATTCGCGCCGGCCGATCGCCACGCTGCCCAGCTTCAGCGGATCGGCGAACACCAGGCGCGGCGTGCCGCCGTCGGCGTCGGCCTCGACCCAGGCCACCGCCGTGCGCGTCACGCCCTCCGGCGGGAACAGGCGGCAACGCGGCGTGCCTTCGCAACGCCGCGTGGCGGCGACCAGGGCCACGCCGAAGCCGTTGGTGGCGAAGCGCTGGCCGAACATCAAGGTGGAGATCGCGATACGGTCGGCGCGCACGAACATGGGCGCGCCGGCCAGGTCCGGCGACAGTTGCCCCAGCTCGACCGCCAGGGCATCGCCGCCGACATCGAGGGTACGCGGCCGCCAGCGCTCTTCCTCGGTGGCCAGCAGGAAATCCAGCAGGTGGCCGGTGCACTGCGTATCCAGCGCCACCGCCTCGTCCGCCTTCGCGCCGCCGGCCAGCGCCGCGCGATAGGCGCCCGCGGCGCAGCGCAGCCATCCGCGCGCCGCGCGTTCGGAGGACGATTGCCGCATGGCGTCCATGGCCCAGCTCCTGGCCGCGACCAGGGTTGCGTCGGGGCTGCGCAGCGGCGGCGCCAGCCGCCGCACCGACGGACTGCAGGCCGCCAGCAGGCTGGCCAGCGCCAGCACGCCCAGGACCCGCCACCACCGCCGTGTTACCCCGCCGCGCATGCAGCCCCCGTCGACGCGCCGCGCGCTCAGGCCGCCGGCGGGCCTTTCAACTCGATCATGTTGCCCTGCGGATCGTACAGATACAGCGAGGGGCCCTCGCCTTCCGCACCGTAGCGCGAGCCCGCCTCGCCGATGCGCACGCCATGCGCTTCCAGGTGAGCGCGGATGGCGGGCTCGTCGTAGCCCTCCACCGCCAGGCAGATATGGTCCACGTTATGGCCTTCCGTGCCTGGCGCAGCGCCGCCCAGGCGACCCAACCTGCTGTCGATGCCGACCAGGTCGATCAGCGACGCGCCGGCCCGCAGCTGGACCAGGCCGATCGCCTCCTGGCGCTTCTCCACGGTGCAGCCGAGCACGCGGCAGTAGAAGTCCTCCAGGGCGGCGGGGTCCAGGGCGCGCAGGACGACGTGGTCGAGCTGGCGCAGGCGGAAGGGGGGACGAGGCATGGGGCGTACCTGAACGTGGAGATAGACAGCAAAAGCTACGCCACCATGCGGACGCGCGAAAGCCGAGCCCCTCTCCCCTCGGGAGAGGGGTTGGGGTGAGGGTCCGGGCGGAGCGCAAGGGTGATGTGGACCGCTCCGCCCATACCCTCATCCGGCTGCCGCCACCTTCCTCGCTCCTCCACGCGAAGAGGGCACAGGGATGTGCCCGGCTTTGATGAGCGAGGAAAGCCGGGCACATCCCTGTGCCCTCCCCGCGTGCTCTCCCACGGGGACTACCTTCGGGTCGCCGGAGGGAGAAGGACTCCAAATTTGAGGGGCGAATTCGGGGCTCGACACCGTATAATCGCCCCCTTGAGGCGCGGTGGGAGAAGCGGACGCGTCCGCTGCCGAAGGCGCAACGCCCGTAATCGCTCAGGCTCCCATACCACCGCCGCTTGCGGAACAACTCTGGAGAGACCGGTTAGATCCGGCGCCGAAGGGGCACGAAGCGCGTCCGCGCTTCCAAACTCTCAGGCAAAAGGACAGAGGGGCGCCTGACGTGCGGCACGCACGTCCTGCCTCTATGCAAGCACTCCGGACGCCTGTCATGACCCAGAACGCCTCCCCCTCCCTGCGCGACCTCGAGCACCACGAAGCTTTCATCGAGCGCCACATCGGCCCGAACGACGCCGAGATCGCGCACATGCTGTCCGCCATCGGCTACGACTCGCTCGAGGCGATGACCGACGCCATCGTGCCGGGCCAGATCAAGTCCGCCGCGCCGCTGGCCCTGCCGCCGGCGATGACCGAGGTGGAGGCGCTGGCGAAGATCCGTGCCATCGCCGACAAGAACGGGCCTGCACGCAGCTTCATCGGCCAGGGCTACTACGGCACCCACACGCCGAACGTCATCCTGCGCAACATCCTGGAGAACCCGGCCTGGTACACGGCCTATACGCCGTACCAGGCGGAGATCTCGCAGGGCCGCATGGAAGCGCTGATCAACTTCCAGACCATGGTGGCCGACCTTACCGGGATGGACATCTCCAACGCCTCGCTGCTGGACGAGGCCACCGCCGCGGGCGAGGCGATGACGCTGGCCAAGCGCTCGGCCAAGTCCAAGAGCAACGTGTTCTTCGTCGCCGACGACGTGCACCCGCAGACGCTGGAAGTGCTGCGCACCCGCGCCGACGGCGTGGACATCGCGCTGCATGTCGGCCCCGCCGCCGATGCGTCCACGGTCGACAGCTTCGGCGTGCTGCTGCAGTACCCCAACACCTACGGCACCATCCACGACTACCGCGCCGTCGCCGAAGCGGTGCACGCGCGCGGCGCGCTGGTCGCGGTCGCCACCGACCTGCTCGCGCTCACCCTGATCGCCGCGCCGGGCAGCTGGGGCGCGGACATCGTGATCGGCAACAGCCAGCGCTTCGGCGTGCCGTTCGGCTTCGGCGGCCCGCACGCCGCCTACCTGGCCTGCCGCGATGCCTACAAGCGCTCCATGCCGGGCCGCCTGATCGGCGTGTCGGTGGATGCCGAAGGCAAGCCGGCCTACCGCCTGACCCTGCAGACCCGCGAGCAGCACATCCGCCGCGAGAAGGCCACCTCCAACATCTGCACCGCGCAGGTGCTGCTGGCGGTGATGGCCAGCATGTACGCCGTCTACCACGGCCCCGACGGCCTGCAGCGCATCGCGCGCCGCACGCATCGCCTGGCCGCGATCCTGGCGGCGACGCTGCGCAAGGCCGGCCTGGAGGTGGGCGGCGAGTTCTTCGACACGCTGCGCATCACCGGCGTCGATGCCGATGCGATCCACGCCAAGGCCGCCGGCAAGGGCCTCAACCTGCGCCAGATCCACGGCCAGTGCGTCGGCATCAGCCTGGACGAGACCACCACCCGCGCCGACGTGCAGGCGCTGGCCGGCCTGTTCGGCGCGGAGCTGAGTGACATCGACGAAGTCGACGCCGCCACCGCCGATGCGTTGCCCGCCGCGCTGCTGCGCCAGGACGCATTCCTGCAGCACCCGGTGTTCAACACCCACCACAGCGAGCACGAACTGCTGCGCTACATGCGCTCGCTGGCCGACAAGGACCTGGCGATGGATCGCACCATGATCCCGCTCGGCTCCTGCACCATGAAGCTCAACGCCACCGCCGAGATGATCCCGGTGACCTGGCCGGAGTTCGGCAACATCCACCCGCTGGCGCCGGCGGCGCAGACGCAGGGCTACAAGCAGCTGATCGACGAGCTGGAAGCGATGCTGGTGGAATGCACCGGCTACGACGCGGTGAGCCTGCAGCCGAACTCCGGCGCGCAGGGCGAATACGCCGGCCTGCTGGCGATCCGCGCCTACCACCGCTCGCGCGGCGACGAGCACCGCGACGTGTGCCTGATCCCCGAATCCGCGCACGGCACCAACCCCGCTTCCGCGCAGATGTGCGGCATGACCGTGGTGGTGACCAAGTGCGACGCCAACGGCAACGTGGACCTGGAAGACATCCGCGCCAAGGCCGAGAAGTACAGCGAGCGCCTGGCCGCGCTGATGATCACCTACCCGTCCACGCACGGCGTGTTCGAGGAAGACGTGGTCGCCATCTGCGACATCGTGCACAAGCACGGCGGCCAGGTGTACACCGACGGCGCCAACATGAACGCGCTGGTCGGCCTGGCCAAGCCGGGCAAGTGGGGTTCGGACGTCTCGCACCTCAACCTGCACAAGACCTTCTGCATCCCGCACGGCGGCGGCGGCCCGGGTGTCGGCCCGTGCGCGGTGAAGTCGCACCTGGCTCCGTTCCTGCCGCGTACGCTCGGCGGCGAGGGTTCGGTGGGCATGGTCTCGGCGGCCAGCTTCGGCTCGGCCTCGATCCTGCCGATCAGCTGGATGTACATCACCCTGATGGGCCAGCAGGGCCTGCGCAAGGCGACCCAGGTCGCGCTGCTCAATGCCAACTACATCGCCAGGCGCTTGGCCTCGCATTACGAGACGCTGTACACCGGCCGCAACGGCCTGGTGGCGCACGAGTGCATCCTGGACCTGCGCCCGCTCAAGGACGCCACCGGCATCAGCGCCGAGGACGTGGCCAAGCGCCTGATCGACTTCGGCTTCCACGCGCCGACGCTGAGCTTCCCGGTGGCCGGCACGCTGATGGTCGAGCCGACCGAGAGCGAATCGCAACACGAGCTGGACCGCTTCATCGACGCGATGATCCAGATCCGCGAGGAAATCCGCGCGATCGAGGACGGCCGCCTGGACCGCGAGGACAACCCGCTCAAGCACGCCCCGCACACCGCCAACGCGGTGGCCGGCAGCGAGTGGACCCACGCCTACCCGCGCGAGCTGGCCGTGTTCCCGCTGCCCACCCTGCGCCTGCAGAAGTACTGGCCGCCGGTGGCGCGCGTGGACAATGTCTACGGCGACAAGAACGTGATGTGCGCGTGCATCCCGGTGGATGCATACAAGGAAGAAGCCGAGGCATAAGCCGCCGGTTTTTACCCGTGCACCGCGACAGGCCCCGCTTCGGCGGGGCCTGTCCGTTTCGGGGGGAATGACTTTCGGGCTCTTGCCAGCGGCGGGGGCGGCTGGTCTGATCGCCAACGTCCGCCGCAGGTTGGGGTGAGCGCAAGCGCGCCCCGGCATCGCAAAGCCGGATACGCCAGCGTTGGGGTTCGCTTGCGCTCACCCCAACCTACGCCGATCGCCTCGACCGCGCCGTAGCCCAGGGAGCCGACATGCCGAACCCATCCGCCCGTTCGCTTGTACTCGCCGCCTTGCTCGCTCTCACTTCGGTGGCTGCTTTCGCGCAGACGCCGCCCGCCGCCGAACAAGGCAGCTTCGTGCTGCACAAGTTCGCCCGGGCGATCGGCAAGGAGAGCTACACGATCGCCAGCGAAAAGGGCCAGCTGCTCCTGCGCTCGGATTTCAGCTTCAAGGATCGCGGCACCGAAGTGCCGCTGAAGACCGAGTTCACCGCAACGGATGTCACGCATCCATTGACGTTGAAGAGCGAAGGCCAGTCCTCGCGCCAGTCGCCGATGCACGACAGCTTTACGCTGGATCCCAAGGCAGGCCGGGTCAAGCTCGTGCGCGACGGCAAGACCACCGAGCATCCGGTCACCGACACCACGTTCCTGGTCGACGGCTATTCGCCGGTCGCCATGCAGCAGATGCTGCTGCGCTACTGGCTGGCCAAGGGCAAGCCGGAGCGCATCGCCGCGCCGCCGGATGCCGACATCCATATCCAGCCCGCGGGCGACCTGGACATCCAGGCTGGCGGCAAGACGGTGAAACTGCACGGCTATGTGATCAGCGGCCTGGTCTGGGGCAACGAGACGGCCTGGCTGGACGATCAGCAGAAGCTTGCCGCGGTGGTCACCACCGACAGCGAGTTCGATCATTTCGAAGCGGTGCGCGAAGGCTACGAAGCCTCGTTGCCGACCTTCATCCAGCGCGCCGCCGCCAACAATCTTCAGGCGCTGGTCAAGCTCACCGAGAAGGCCAGGCGCCCGCCGTCGAAGAAGCTGGCGATCACCCGTGTCACGCTGATCGACGGCACCGGCAGCGCCCCGAAGCGCAACGCCTCGGTGTACGTCGAAGAGGGCCGCATCACCCGCATCGACACCAGCGGTGCCGCACCCAAGCCCGAGCCGGGCATGGACGTGCTCGACGGCAGCGGCAAGTTCCTGATCCCCGGCCTGTGGGACATGCACGCGCATTACGAGCAGGTGGAATGGGGCCCGATCTACCTGGCCGCCGGCGTCACCACCGTGCGCGACTGCGGCAACGAATTCGACTACATCACCACCGTGCGCGACGCCATCCAGTCCGGCCGCGGCATCGGCCCGCGCCTGCTGGTGGCGGGCATCGTCGACGGCAACGGCCCGATCGCGCTGGGCGCCGTCACCGCCGACACGCCGGAGGAAGCGCGCGCCGTAGTGCGCCGCTACAAAGAAGCCGGCGCGATCCAGATCAAGATCTACAGCAGCATGAAGCCCGCGCTGGTGCCGGTGATCGCCGAGGAGGCGCACAAGCTGGGGCTCACCGTCACCGGCCATGTGCCCGAGGGCATGACCAGCGCGCAGGTGGTGGAAGCGGGCTACGACAGCATCAACCACATCCATTTCGTCACGCGCGACCTGCTCGGCATAAAGCGCGGCCAGCCGATGCCGCCGCTGGATTTCAAGACGCCGAATGCGCGCCGCCAGCTGGCCCTGTTCAAGCAGCATCACACGGTGTTCGACGACACCATCGCGCTGTTCGAGCTGTTCTCGCGCCCCACCGCCAAGCCACTGCGCGCGATCGAGCCGGGCATCGACCACGTGGCCGCGCCGCTGGCGCCGGCCTTGAACGGCATGGGCTCGCCGCCCGACCGCGCCGAAGAATCGGCCAGGCGCTACGCCTACATGCTGGCCACCCTGCGCGAACTGCATCGCCAGGGCCTGACCATCGTGGCCGGCACCGACCAGGCGATCCCCGGCTATTCGCTGCATCGCGAGCTGGAGATCTACGTGCAGGCCGGCTTTACGCCGATGGAGGCGCTGCAGGCGGCGACCAGCGTGCCGGCGAAGGTGCTCGGCCTGGACGGCGAAGTCGGCACCGTGCAGGTCGGCAAGCGCGCCGACATGCTGCTGCTCGACGGCGACCCGCTGGCCGATATCCACAACACCCGGCGCATCGCCAAGACCATCGCCAACGGCAGCGTGTACGACCCCGCGCCGTTGTGGGAGTCGGTAGGCTTCAAGCCCTGAACACGCCATCCACGATGCGCCCATGAGGAGACCCGCCATGCGCAAGACCCTGCCCTTCCTGCTCGCCGCACTCCTGCTCGCGCCGCTCGCGCACGCCGCCGACGAAGGTGCCGCCATCCGCGCGGTGCTGTCCGCCCAGCAGGATGCCTGGAACCGCGGCGACATCGACAACTTCGTCACCGCGTACAAGGACGCGCCCGACACCACCTTCATCGGCGCGAAGATCCGCCAGGGTTATGCGCGCATCCTGGAGAGCTATAAGAAGAACTACGCCGGCAAGGAGCAGATGGGCAAGCTCACCTACTCCGACCTCGACGTGCGCCTGCTGCCCTGCGCTGATGGACAGTCGCACTATGCGGCGGTGACGGGGCGGTTCCATCTGGATCGCACGGCGCATGGCACGGCGGCGAAGGACGATGGGGTGTTTTCGTTGTTGTGGGAGAAGACCGCGAGCGGGTGGAAGATCGTGCTCGACCACAGCTCCTGATCGAGACACGACGTAGGTTGGGGTGAGCCGCAGGCGAACCCCGACAGAGGCATGGACGGAGCGTCCGTTGGGGTTCGCCTGTGGCTCACCCCAACCTACGCCATCGGCGGCAAAAAAAGAGGCCCGCTTGCGCGGGCCTCCAGACTCAAACCGCCACGGTGCAAATCAGCCGCCGTGCTGCTTCAGCCACGCATCGATCGCCGGCATCCGCTCGTTCTTCACCTTGATGCGGTACTCGATATTCGCCACCGCCGTATCGGCATCGCGACGCGAACCCGCCGCCAGATACTTCTCGGCATAGGCCTTCACCTTGCCCACCATCGCCGGATTCAGCGAACGCGAAGCGAGCTGCGGGTAGTAGCGGCTGCTCGCGCTCGAATCCACCTTCTTGTCTACCTCGGCCTTGTGCGCCACGGCGAAATCGAAGGCCAGTTCCGGATGCTGCGAGGACACCACGCTGATCATGCTCGCGCTGTTGGTGGCGCCGGGCTCGTCGGTGAGCGCCAGGTCCAGCGTCTTCTGCGCCAGCGCCTTGTCGCGGCCGATCGACAGCAGCGTGTACAGCTGGTCCTTCACCAGCGGCGTCTTCTCAGCCTTGGCCATCGCGTGCAGGCGATCCCAGGTGGCGGCGTCCGCATTGCGTGCGACCACGCCCAGGATGGTGCGACGCAGGGCCGGCGGCATCGCCTTGGGGTCCTTGCCCTGCGCGTCGAAGCGGCGCTGCGCTTCCTTCAGCACGGCCGGATCGCCGAGGTTGCCCAGCGTGCCGATCAGCTCGGTGCGCAGGATCTTCACCGGATCGGCCTCGCCTTCCTTCGGCTCCCAGCCCACACGCGCGAATACCGGCGCCAGCTTGGCGATGGCGAACTTGCGGAACGCCGCCTGGCGGGCGGCATCGCCCTCGTAGTAGCCATCCACGCCGCTGAGATCGCCGGCGATGTCACCCCAGATCTGCGGATCGGCGTCGACCGGCGTGGCCTGCACCAGGTCCAGGAAATCGGAGGACGGACGCTGGCCCGCCATGCCCAACGCCCAGGTGTCGCCCAGCGTGCCGAGCTGGTCGATCGGCGGCAGCTTGGCGAAGTTGTCCTTCAGCGCGGCGAACTGCTCGGCGCCGTACAGCGTGCGGTAGTAGCCGCTCTGGCCGGCGTTGACCACCACCGGGCCGCAGCCGGGCACTTCCAGCGTGGCCTTGCCGCCGGTCACCAGGGTGCGCGCGGGCTCGCCGCCCAGGGTCTGCGCGATCACCGGCACGCGCCAGGACAGCGGCTGCTTGCCCGGACGGTCGCGGGTGAATTCGCCCTGGCTCAGCTTCAGCGTGGTCTTGCCGGCGGCACAGCTGGCCGACTCCACCGTGATCAGCGGGATGCCCGGCTGCAAGGTGAAGTCGTGCGCGACGTCGCTGATCGGCTTCTTCGAAGCCTGCTCCACCGCGCGCCACAGGTCATCGGACACCGTGTTGCCGTAGGCGTGCTGCTTCATGTACAGGCGCACGCCGTCGCGCCAGGCATCGGCGCCGACATAGCCTTCCAGCATGCCGATCACCGCCTGGCCCTTGGAATAGGTGATGGCGTCGAAAGCCTGGCTGGCCTGCTCCACCGTCTCCACGTGCTGCACGATCGGATGGGTGGTGGCGATGGCGTCGCGGCCCATCGCGCCTTCGCGCACGTTGACCTGCTCCAGCTTGGTGTTCCATTCCGGATGCAGCTTCTCGGTGGTGCGCGCCTCCATCCACGAGGCGAAGCCTTCGTTGAGCCACAGGTCGTCCCACCAGCGCATGGTCACCAGGTCGCCGAACCACTGGTGCGCCATCTCGTGCGCCTGCACCGAGAACACGTTCTGCTTGTCGGCCTGGGTGGAGATGGTGGGATCGAGCAGCAGCACGTATTCGAAGGTGTAGATCGCGCCCCAGTTCTCCATCGCGCCGAAGAACTGGCTGCGGCCCGGCGAGGCGATGTTGTCCAGCTTGGGCAGCGGATACGGCGTGCCGAAATAGTCGTTGTATTCGGCCAGGATGGTCTTGGCCGAATCCAGCGCGAAGTTGGCCTGCGACAGCATGCCCTTCTGCGTGACCACGCCGACCTCGGTCTTGCCGGCCATCGCGGTGGCGCGCTCGAAATCGCCCACGCCGAAGAACAGCAGATAGGTGGACATCTTCGGCGAAGGCTGGAATTGCACCGTCACCAGGCCGTTGCCGGCGTCGCTCTTCTTCGCCACCGGCATGTTGCTGATCGCCAGTTGGTCCGCCGGCACGGTGGCCGTCAGGTTGAAGGTGGCCTTGTAGTTCGGCTCATCCCAGGACGGGATGAAGCGGCGGGCGTCGGAGTTCTCGAACTGCGTGTACAGCGCGCGCTTCTTGCCGGCCTTGGTGTCGTAGTCGATGGCGAACAGGCCGTTGGCCTGGGTGCCGATCTTGCCGGTGTAGTTCATGGTCAGCGTATAGCTGCCCTTCGCCAGCGGCTTGTCGAAGCTGAAGGTGGCGGTCTGCTTCTCTTCGTCCACGGCGACCTTGGCCGCCTGCGCCTTGCCGCTGGCCGGCGCCAGGGTGACCTCGGAGAAGCTCATGCCCAGCGCGTTGAGCGTGATGCTGCCGGTCGGCTCCAGCACGTCGACCTTGATGGCGACCTTGCCGTCGAAGCTGAGCTTGTCCGCATGCGGCGTCACCGCCACGTCGTAGTGCACGGGGCGCACGTTGCGCGGCAGCTGGGTAGTGGCCTGCTGTTCGACAGCATGCTTGGCCGCCGGGACGGCGGCGACGGCGCTCATGGAAGCGCTCGCGAGCGCCAGGACGATCGCGGAAACCAGGGTGGAACGGCGCATGTCAGCTCCTTGGGTGAAAGCTTTGGGTGAAAGCATGGGGTCCGGCGGGGGAGCCGGAAAGTACGTGGATGGATGGGCCGGACGAAGCTCCCCTAGGTCTGGCCAGTCCCGGCGATGGTCGCCGCCCGTGGCGGGCGGTAGCACGGCCCGGAAGTCATGGCTGGCAACTTGCCGACTGGCGTTTGGCCTCGCGGCGCTTAGGATTTCATCCGACTTTGAAGCCGAACAGGGCGCCCTCACACCAAGGCGCCCTTAGCCTGACGTCTTGCTCCTCGCCGGTTGAACGGGCGACACACATCCGCAGATCGCGCCATTTCGTTTATTTCTAATATTGCGCTTATTTCGATTAAGGAGCAGAATTCGCCATGCCTATCGCCAGCATCGCCGACTGGAGGCCCCGCATGACCGCGCCACGCCAAGCCATTCCATCCCTGCCCCCGACCCCCGAAGAAGCCGAAGCGGCCCGTTCCAGCAGCCGCTTGCTGGCGGCCTGCCTCGGTGACGGCGGCACCCGGCGCATCAAGGTCATCGATGGCGACGAGATCATCGATGTGCCCGTGACCGCCCTGCGCATGCTGGTGGAAATCCTCGCCAACATGGCCGAGGGAAAAGCCGTGAACATCATTCCGGTGAAGGCCGAGCTGACCACTCAGCAGGCGGCCGACTTCCTCCATGTGTCGCGGCCGTACCTGGTGTCTCTGCTCGAAGCCGGAGAGATCGAATTCCATAAGACCGGAACGCATCGACGAATCTACGCCAGCGACCTGCTGGCCTATCGACAGAAACGGGATGCATAGAGCAAGAGCGCGCTGGACGAACTGGCTGCGCAGGCGCAGGAACTGGGTCTTGGATACTGATCGTGCCCTTCCCGATGGTCTACGACGCCTGCGTGCTGTATCCGGCGCCCTTGCGCGATCTGCTCATGCGCCTCGCGCTCACCGGCTTGTTCCATGCCCGCTGGACTGAGCGCATCCACGACGAATGGATGCGCTCGATTCTGGCCAGGCGCCCCGAGCTGAAGCCGCAGGCGCTGCAACGCACCCGAGAACTGATGAATACGGCCGTGCCCGATTGCCTGGTGTCCGGCTACGAGCAACTCGAAGAGGGACTGACGCTAAAGGATCCGGACGACCGCCACGTGCTTGCCGCGGCGATCAAATGCCACGCGAGCGTGATCGTCACGTTCAACCTCAAGGACTTCTGGGCGGACGCACTCAAACCTTACGACATCGAAGCTCAGCATCCCGACGAATTCATCCATCATCTGCTCGACCTGCAGCGAGCGAGCGTCTGCGCAGCCGTGAAAGGTCAGCGCGAGGCCTTGAAGAAGCCGCCAAAGACCGTCGAATAAGTACTGGCTACTTTGCTGGAGCAAGGATTACCCACGACAGTAGCGGCGCTCCGTCCAATGATGGCGCTGCTATAGCGCCCGCGAAGTGAGCAGCTGCAGCAGGTGGCGACGCACCTGTTCGCCACCTGATCGTATCGCTGCAAAAAAAAGCAGGGTCGCCGAAACGACCCTGCCTCTGTCGGAATAGGTCCGCCGCGCGTGGGTGGCATCGTTCGGGTAACGATGCCCGCGTGGCGGAGGGGGAGAAACCAGGCGCGAGCCAGAGCCATGAAGCACTCCGGACCCGCTGACCACCTTCGGCCGCCTGGAGCCGACCATGGCTGCGCGCAACCTTAGGTTGCGTTTGCCGCCCCGACTTCTATCCAGCGCACAAAGCGGCCAAGCAACGGCCGATTGAAGCTTCCGATAGCTGTGTTTGTGCGGAGGCGCACAGCGGGTTCACTTACTGGATCGCGTCGGCCTTCACGCGCTCTTACCGCGCCATGCGCAAGAACCGCCGCCCGCGGCATCGCCGGCATGCCGTCATCCGGTTCCCGCACGCGTTACGCCATGTCTTCAGTGCATTCCGCCGGATTGATAACTATCGCCCACGCGCGGCTCCGGCAGTTCGCTGTCCGGATCGATCAGGCGACCGAGCGACTGCCTGCCCTCGCTCTCGTCGAACGACCGATGCGTCTTCGCCTGCCCGGTGCCGCTGCGCCGGCCGACCCCGCCTTCAGGCGCGACGACCAGCTCCGGCGTCAACCGCTGTGGCCGCGCGTGCGTGCCAGCCGACACCTGCTGTCCATCGTCGTCAGCGGATTCCGACTCGTCTTCATCGCCGTCTTCGCGCGGCAGCTGTCTGGTCGGAACGCTCACCGGCTCGCCGCCCTGAGACTCATCAGGCTCGCCAGCCGCCGGATCGGGCTCACGCCGCTCTTTCTTCGTCACCCGGTCATCGATGCCGTCTTCGCCCTGGTTGCCGCGATGCGCTGTGGCACCGCGACCGGAGTGTTCGCTGTCTGCGTTAGCCATGACATCCGCTCCTGCTGCAGAGCGCACATGGTCAGGCCTGCGCAGTCAGCATGGCGTGCAAGCGGCGTAGCGATAATGGGACGGCCTGATGAAGGAGGCGGCGGTTGCGCGTTCTTCCCTATGGCAAGCTCGACGGGAAAACCCCTTGAGCGAGTTCAAAAAAAAGCCCCGCGATGCGGGGCTCTTTCATTGCGCGACAGAACCGGCTCAGGCGAATGGATCGTCCAGCACGATGGTGTCGTCGCGGTCCGCGCCGGTCGCCACGATCGCCAGGCGGCAACCGGAGAGCTCCTCCACCGCACGCAGGTAGGCGCGCGCGGCGGCCGGCAGCTTGTTCCAGTCGCGGATGCCGGCGGTCGACTCGTCCCAGCCCGGGAATTCCAGGTAGACCGGCTTGCACTCCGCCCAACCGTCCGCATCCAGCGGCGCCAGTTCGCGGCGCTTGCCGCGGTATTCGTAGGCGATGCACACCTTGATGCTCGGCAGGCCGTCGAGCACGTCGAGCTTGGTGATGGCCAGGCCGTTGATGCCGTTGATCTGCACGGCGCGCTTGAGCGCCACCAGGTCGATCCAGCCGCAGCGGCGCGGACGGCCGGTGCTGGCGCCGAACTCGTTGCCGACCTTGCGCAGGCGCTCGCCCATCTCGTCGTGCAGCTCGGTCGGGAACGGACCGCCGCCGACGCGCGTCGCATAGGCCTTGCAGATACCCAGCACGTAGTCGATGTCGCCCGCGCCGACGCCGGTGCCGGCCAGCGCGCCGCCGACCGTGGTGTTGGACGAGGTGACGTACGGATAGGTGCCGTGGTCGATGTCCAGCAGCGCGCCCTGGGCGCCTTCGTACAGGATGTGGCCGCCTTCCTTGCGCACCTCGTGCAGGATGGTGGCGACGTCGTCGACCATCGGGCGGATGAACTCGCCATAGGCCAGCGCATCGTCCAGCACCTGCTGGTAGTCGACCGCCTCGGCCTTCAGCCACTGGGTGAGGATGAAGTTGTGGTACTCGACCGCGGTCTTCACCTTCTCCGGCAGCTCGTGCGGATACATCAGGTCGGCCACGCGGATCGAGCGGCGGGCGACCTTGTCCTCGTAGGCCGGGCCGATGCCGCGGCCGGTGGTGCCGATCGCGCTCTTGCCGGCGGCGGCTTCGCGCGCCTTATCCACGGCGATGTGGTACGGCATGATCAGCGGCGTGGCCGGGCTGATCTTCAGGCGCGAGCGCACTTCCACGCCCTGCGCCTCGAGCTCCTCGATCTCCTGCTTGAGCGCCTGCGGCGACAGCACCACGCCGTTGCCGATCAGGCAGAGCGCGTCGTCGCGCAGGATGCCCGAAGGGATCAGGTGCAGCACGGTCTTCTTGCCGCCGATGACCAGCGTGTGGCCGGCGTTGTGGCCGCCCTGGAAGCGTGCGACCGCCCGCACCTGCTCGGTCAGCAGGTCGACGATCTTGCCCTTGCCTTCGTCGCCCCATTGCGCGCCGAGGATTACGACTGACTTGCCCATGATCTTTCTCGCTCGTAGGTCGTGGCCCCATCGGGGGGCCGGAGGATGTTGAATCGAAAACTTTGCAGGCGATCGCGCGTCAATGCACCAGCTGCAGGAACAGCAATCCGGCCGCCATGACCACCGCGCCGCAGATGCGCAGGCGCTGCGGCTCCATCTTCAGTGCCTCGCGCGCCAGGTTCTGCCAACCGCGCGGCGAGGCGAACAGCACCAGTCCCTCGATCACCATGACGAGGCACAGCGCGGCAGCCAGGTCATGCGCCATGCCCGACGGCCTCAGCGCTTGCTGGCGCCGTCGTTGAAATACTTCAGGAACTCCGAATCCGGCTTCAGCACCAGCACGCCCTTGCCGTCGTCGAAGGACTTACGGTACGCGCCGAGGCTTCGATAGAACGCGAAGAACTCCGGATCCTGCCCGTAAGCCTGCGCGTAGATCGCCGCGGCCTGCGCGTCGCCTTCGCCGCGGATCTTGGCCGCGTCGCGTTCGGCTTCGGCACGGATCACCTGGCCCTGGCGGTCGGCGTCGGCCTGGATGGTTTCGGCGGCCTGGCGGCCGGTGGAGCGCAATTCGTTGGCCAGCTGCAGGCGCTCGGCGCGCATGCGCTTGTAAACCGACTCGCTCACTTCGTCCGGCAGGTCGATGCGCTTGATGCGCACGTCGACCACGGCGATGCCGAGGCTCTTGCGCGCGGTGGCGTCGGTCTGCCTGCGCACGCGCTCGGTGATGTCCTTGCGGCCGCCGGCGATCAGTTCCTGCAGGGTGCGGCCGTTGAACTCGAAGCGCAGGGCATCTTTCACGATCGGCGACAGGCGGTTGGCGGCCTGCAGCTCGGCGCCGGCGGTGGCGCGGTAGTAGGCGGCGTTGTCGGCGATGCGCCACTTCACGTAGAAATCGACGTTGACGCTCTTCTTCTCGGAAGTGAAGTAGCGCTCCGGCTGCGCCTCCAGGGTGAGGATACGGTTGTCGAACAGGATGGCCTGCTGGATCAGCGGCAGCTTGAAGTGCAGGCCCGGGGTGTCGCCTGTGCGCACGATGCGGCCGAACTGCAGCACCAGGGCGCTCTGCCCTTCGTGCACCACGTAGGCGCTGTTGAAACCCAGCAGGACGGCGACGACGACGAGGATGCCGGCGAGGAATTTCATCACTGCTTCTCCTTGCCCGAGTCGGCGGCCGGCGCCACCGTGCCTACGCCCGGCAGGTCGCGCACGGCGGCGCGGTCCAGCGGCAGATAGATCATGTTGCGGCCGCCGGTGCCGTCCAGCACCTTGGGATTGTTGGACATCACGTCCTCGACGGTTTCCAGCCACAGGCGGCGGCGGGTCACTTCGGGCGCGCCGCGGTATTCCTTGAGGATGAGGTTGAAGCGGTCGGCGTCGCCGGTGGCGCGGGCCACACGCTCGGCCGAATAGCCCTGCGCCTGGGCGGCGATGCGCGAGGCTTCGCCGCGCGCTTCCGGCACCACCTTGCTGGCGTAGGCGCGGGCATTGTTCTCGGTGCCTTGCTTGTCTTCGCGCGCGGCGTTGACGTCGTCGAAGGCATCCTTCACTTCCTGCGGCGGCGAGACGTTCTGGAAGCTGACGTCGGTGACGGCGAGGCCGGAGTCGTAGCTGTCCAGCGTGGCCTGCAGGATTTCGCGGGTCTGCTGCTGCAGCGTGTCGCGCGCCTGCGCGGCGGCGGAGGCCTGGTTGACGGCAGCCTGGGCGGCGGCGACCGGCGCGGCGGTGGTGGTCGGCGTGGCGGGCACGGCGACCTGCTCGGCGGCGGAGCTGGTGAGGATGTTGTCCATCACATTGGCGCCGACCACCGAGCGCACCGCGGCCTCGGCCGCCTGGCGCAGCGTGTCTTCCGGCTGGCCGCTGAGCGAGAACAGGAACTTGCGCGCGTCCGACACCTGGTACTGCACGTTGAAGTCGACCGAGATGATGTTCTCGTCGCTGGTCAGCATGCGCACCTTGTCGGAGACCGAGCGTACCTCGGTCGTGCTGACCTTGGTGACCGTCTCGAACGGACGCGGCAGCTTGAAGTGGAAGCCCGGGCCGAGCGTGCGCGCGTACTGGCCGAAGCGCAGCACCACGCCGGCCTGGCGGGCGTCGACGACGGTGGCGCTGCTGAGCAGCAGCGAGGCCAGCAGCAGGGCCAGCACGATGGTGAGCAGGCCGCCGGGGCCGCCGCCGAGGCGCGACAGCCGGTTCTTCAGCTGCTTGAACGCATCGTCCAGGCCGGACTTGCCGGGCGTCTGGCGAGGCTTGCCCCAGGGGTCACGTTGCCCGTTACCGGGTTCGTTCCAGGCCATTGTCAGTCTCCTTGAGGCCGCTGGGAGGCCGGCATCGATGGCCGGAAACACCTTGGTCGGAAAGCATCATGGTGGCGAGTCGCGTCCGGGCAAGGTTCCGCCCGGCAGGGAAGCGGCACAAACAGCGGGCATTCTAGCAGAGGCAGGCGAGCGAAGGCCCGCCCCGCCTCATCGAATGGTGTATCCCATGGCGTAGGTTGGGGTGAGCAGAGCGAACCCCAACTAAGGCGGCGCAGCGAAGCGCCACGTTGGGGTTCGCTTTGCTCACCCCAACCTACCTCGCTCCATCAGGCTTCGCCGGGCTCCCCGAGCAGGCCGCGCAGCAGGTCCGCCTCGGCCAGGCTGCCGCCGCTGAGCGGGGCGATCACGCTGCGCGGCGCGTCGATGCGCAGGCGCCAGCCTTCCTCGTCCACGTTCTCGCTGGCGATGGCGCCGACCGCCTTGAGCCGCGCATGCAGGCGGCCGGCGGTGAGCGGCAGGCGCAGCTCGGACTGCACGCGCTCGCCGCCGAGCAGTTCGCCCAGCGCCTGGCGCAGCAGGTCCAGGCCCTGCCCCGTGGCGGCGGACAGCCACACCGTGACCGGGCGGCCTTCGTCGTTGCGGTCGATGCGCGGCTCGGTGCCGGCCAGGTCGATCTTGTTCATCACCCGCAGCTGCGGCACATCGCCGGCGTCGATCTCCTCCAGCACGCCGTCGACCACCTTGTGCAGGTACTCGCGCTCCTCGTCGGCGGCGTCGCTCACATGCAGCAGCAGGTCGGCGTCGCGCGCCTCGGCCAGGGTGGCGCGGAAAGCCGCCACCAGGTCATGCGGCAGGTCGCGGATGAAACCGACGGTGTCGGCCAGCACGGTGGGGCCGCAACTGAGGTCGTCCAGCTTGCGCACGGTGGGATCCAGCGTGGCGAACAGCAGGTCGGCGGCGAACACCTCGCCGGAGGTCAATGCATTGAACAGCGTGGACTTGCCGGCGTTGGTGTAGCCCACCAGGGCCACCCGCGGCACCGTGTTGCGCAGGCGCGCGCGGCGCTGCTGGGTGCGCTGCACTTGCACTTTTTCCAGGCGCTTGCTCAGCATCTTCACCCGCTCGGCGAGCAGGCGGCGGTCGGTTTCCAGCTGGGTCTCGCCCGGGCCGCGGTTGCCGATGGCACCGCCGCGCTGGGCGTCCAGGTGGGTCCAGCCGCGCACCAGGCGGGTGGCGACGTGCTTGAGCTGGGCCAGTTCCACTTCCAGCTTGCCTTCGTGCGAGCGGGCGCGCTGGGCGAAGATGTCCAGGATCAGGCCGGCGCGGTCGACCACGCGGGTCTTCAGGTGCTTTTCGAGGTTGCGCTCCTGCACCGGGCTGAGGGTGTGGTCCACCAGCACCAGGTCGGCCTCGAGCGCGCGCACCATCTCGGCGACCTCGTCGGCCTTGCCGGAACCGATGTAGAAGCGCGGGTTCGGATCCTCGACGCGGGCCGCGATGCTGCCCAGCACTTCGGCGCCGGCGGACTTCACCAGCTCGGTGAATTCCTCGGCGCGGCGGACGGTGTCGCCCTCGCCACGGGAATGCGGGAGCACCAGGACGGCGCGCTCGCCTTTCTTTTGTCTATCGAACACGGATGCGGAATGACCTGTGCGTGTGGGCCCGGCCTCGGGCCGGATGGCCGCGAGAGGGGCAAAGGCAGAGTGTAGCGGCGCGGGCGGCCGCGGGGTCGGCAACGACCAAGCGGCGGGAGCTCAAGCCCCGCCGCCTCCTGACACATGGGTCATTCCAGGCCCGTTTCAACCTTCCGTTTCGGGGGCCGCCGTAGCCTCGACGTGGCCCTCGTGGCCGGTCCCCATCCGCACGTTGCGGCTGGGCACCACGGTGGAAATGGCGTGCTTGTAGACCATCTGGCTGACCTGGTTGCGCAGCAGCACCACGAACTGGTCGAACGACTCGATCGTGCCCTGCAGCTTGATGCCGTTGACCAGGTAGATGGCAACCGGGACGCGCTCGCGGCGCAAAGCGTTCAAAAACGGATCTTGCAAAGATTGCCCTTTGGACATTGTTGTTCTCCCCTCGCATCGGACGGGCCGGATAAAAGACGCTCGCGCGCCCCGGCCCAAGGCCCCGGAATATTAACCACTTTTAAATCGTTGATGAAAGGCTATTCGCGAGCGGGTGAAACGGTTTCGTACAGGCTTCCGGGGAAGCGCGAACCCGGTCGCGAAAACCCCCGGCGCGAAGTCCCCAGGAACAGCTCCAGCGCATCGACGACCCGGGCCTCCAGGCCCGGCCGGTCGGGATCGAACGTCCGCGCATCCAGCTCGCCGCGCAGCCAGGTGATCTGGCGCTTGGCCAGCTGGCGGGTGGCGAAGATGCCGCGGTCGCGGAACGCGGCCGCATCGGTCAGCCCGTCCAGATGCTCCCAGGCCTGCCGGTAACCGACCGCGCGCATCGAGGGCAGGTCCGGATGCAGGTCGCCGCGGGCGCGCAGGTCGCGCATCTCGTCGAGGAAACCGTCGCGCAGCATGGCGTCGAAGCGCTCGGCGATGCGTCCGTGCAGCGGCGCGCGGTCCACCGGCAGCAGGGCCAGTTTCAGCACGCGCCAGGGGAAGCGCTCGCCGCTGCCGCCGCGCTGCTGTTCGGACAAGGGGCGGCCGGTGAGCTCGATCACCTCCAGCGCGCGCTGGATGCGCTGCGCGTCGTTAGGCCCGATGCGCGCCGCGGCGGCGGGGTCCGCCTCGCGCAGGCGCTCGTGCAATGCCGGCCACCCGATCACGCCGGCCTGGGCGGCGAGCCGCTCGCGGATCGCCGGGTCGGCTTCCGGCAATTGTGACAAGCCTTGTTGCAGCGCGCGGAAATACAGGCCCGTGCCGCCGACCAGCAGAGGAACCTTGCCGCGCGCGGTGATGTCTTTCATCGCCTGCAGGGCGTCGGCGCGGAAATCCGCCGCCGAATACGGCTCGGCCGGATCGCGGATATCGATCAGCGCGTGCGGATAGCGCGCCAGCGTGGCCGCATCCGGCTTGGCCGCGCCGATGTCCAGGCCGCGGTACACCAGCGCGGAATCCACGCTTACCAGTTCGACCGGAAATTGCTTGCTCAGCGCGCACGCGAGCGCCGTCTTGCCCGAGGCCGTAGGGCCCATCAAGAAAATGCCAGGGTGACGCGAGTCGACAGGCATGTAGGCTTCCGGGGGGCTCAAGGTGACGTGCAGGGTCAGGCTGTCATGCAGCGGATTTGCCGCCCAACGGCAACGCAACGCCATTTGGACGGAATGGGCACGTGCCTTGCTTCACATTTTGAACGACAATCACGGTGTCTTGCATGATCGCACCGTGGTCAACCACAGCGAACCGCCGAGATAAGCAGAACGGGGGGAAGTATCGAATGAGCAAGCGCAAGTACATGGTGGCCGAACCCGGCAACCGCGCCTCGGCACCCGGTGCCGCCGCCAAGCCCCGCGCGGGCGACGATGGCGCGCCGCCGGTGTGGCACAAGGACAACCGCGGTTTCTGGTTCGTGGTGTGCGTGGCGGCCAGCCTGGTCTTCGCGCTGATCTATACCGCGCTGCGCTGAGCGCGCGGTTTCCTTTGCCGGCGCGTGGCGCCGGCCGGGAGGCCTCGCCCCTTCCCCATTTCCGACTTCGCCAACCGCGTAGGTTGGGGTGAGCGCAGCGAACCCCAACGCGACCGCAGTGCTGGCCTTGTCGTCCGGTACGACGACCTGAAACGTTTGTTGGGGTTCGCTGCGCTCCCCCCAACCTACGTTCGTCGCCTTTGCAGCCTTACCTCGCCGGCACACCCAGCTCCTTCAGCAGCTGCGGCGCCGGATACACCTTGTCCATCAGCCAGCGCATGTAGCGCATGTCGACGTGGATCGCGCGCTTGTAGCGCGGATCGAACATCCAGCTTGCGCTCACCGCCTCCCAGTTGCTGTCGAAGTTCAGCCCCACCAGCTGGCCGTGCGCATTGAGCACGGGCGAGCCGGAATTGCCGCCGGTGGTGTCGAGGTTGCTGAGGAAATCCACCGGCATCACGCCGGAACGCTTGTCCAGATACCCGTCGTAATCGCCCTTGGCGATCGCATCGAGCAGCGGCCTGGGCGCGTCGAAGGGTTCGACGCCGGTGTTCTTCTCGACGATGCCGGCGGTGCTGGTCAGCGGCGAATAGCTCACCGCATCGCGCGCCTTCAGCGGCGCGACCTTGCCGTAGCTCACGCGCAAGGTGGAGTTGGCATCCGGATAGACCGCCCGCCCCTGCTGCTCGCGATAGGCGATCAGCGCCTGCATATAAGCGGGGCGCAGGCGCAGCAGTTCGCCGTCGCGCTCCTTGCGCTGGTCCTCGATGCGCAGTAGCGCAGGTTGCAGCGTCGCCGCCAGCTTGAGCAGGGTGTCGTCCGACCTGGTCACTTCATCCGGCGCGGCCTTCAGCCAGTGCAGGCGTTGCGCTTCGTCACCCAGCTGCGTGGCACCGTAGACGCGATCGAGCGCGGCGGCCAGCTCGGCCGGCGTGCGGCCGAAGGCGGCGTCGAATTCCGGCACGCGCTGCGGGTCGGGCAACTGCTGGTAGCGAGCAAGCAGAGCGGTGAGCAGGCGCTTTTCCACCGCCGCGTCGTAGCGACGCTGCACCTGCTTGAGCATGCCGGCGGTCAGCTCCTCGTCGCGCTGCTGATAGCCGGTTTCGCGGTCGGCATCCGGCTTCGTACGCTCGTGGGCGAAACGCTGCAGGGTGAGTGCCGAACGCAGCAGCTGCGTCTGCGATTGCAGGATCGCGAACAGCAGGTCGCGCTCGCGGTTGGTATTGCCGTTGGCGATCAGCTTGGCCACGGTATCGATGTCGGGACGCAGCGTCCTGGCCTGCGGCTGCTTGCCCAGCCAGGCCAGCATGGCGTCTTCGTCCTTGCGACGGATTTCGACCGCGTCGCTGCGCTTGAGCCCGTCGAGCTCGCCGCTGAAACGCTTGATGCCGTTCTTCAGCGACTGCAGCTGCGAGGCGTAGCGGATCGCCGCCTGCTTGTCGGCGCGGCCGGCATCCTCGATCACGCCTTGCAGCTGCTTCATCACCTCCACCGACTTGGGCAGGCGCCACTGCACCTGGTCGGCGAACTCCGCCGCGGTGCGGTGGCGATAGGTGGTGCCCGGATAGCCGGCGAGCATGACGAAGTCGCCTTCGTTCACGCCTTCGCTGGCGATCTGCAGGTGCGCCGGCGGATGGTAGGGCTGGTTCTCCCTGGCGTACGCGGCCGGCTTGCCGTCCGCGCCGACATAGGCGCGCAGCACGGTGAAGTCGCCGCTGTGGCGCGGCCATACGAAGTTGTCCACCTCGTCGCCGTAGTTGCCGATCGCGCGCGGCGGCGCATAGACCAGGCGCACGTCGCGGATCTCCAGCTGCTTCACCAGGTAGAAATCGCGCCCGTAGAACATGTTGACCACGCTGCAGCGATAGCCCGCCTCGCGCTCGCATTCGGCCACCAGCGCCTTGCCGGCGGCATCCACCGCGTCGTAATAGGCGCGGCCGGTCTTGCCCCTGGCCTGGGCCAGCACCTGCTCGGTGACCTTGTCGAAGCCGGTGGTCACGCGCAGGCGGAAGTCCGGGTTGGCCGGCAGCTCCTGCGTGCGGTCGCCGGCGACGAAGCCATGCTGGATCAGGTCGCGCTGCGGGTTGCTGTTGTACTGGATGACGCCGAATGCCACGTGGTGGTTGGTCAGCACCAGGCCGTCGCCGCTGACGAAGGCGCCGGTGGCGCCGCCCACCTTGACCACCGCGCTGAGCGGCGGCCTGGTCAGGTCGGCGAGGTCGGCGGGATTACCCTGGTAGCCGGCGGCGCGCAGTTGCTTGCCGATCGAGGGCAGCTGCGACGGCATCCACATGCCCTCGTCCGCCTGTGCACCCGGCGCCAGGCCCATCGCCATGGCCGCGGCCAGGCCCATCGTCTTCTTACGCATCCTTACATCCCCTGTGGGCGATCGCACAAACTTGCGACCTTAGACCGAAGCGTCCCGCCGGGCAACGCTGCACTGCACGAAGACGGCTCGCCATGCCCGCACTTTATAATCGCCGCTTTCCCCGCCCGCCCCCGCGGGCCAGCCGATGGATTCCCCATGCCGCAGACGATGAAAGCCCTGGTCAAGCGCTTGCCCGAACAGGGCATCTGGATGGAAGAAGTGCCCGTGCCCGAGGTCGGCCCCAACGAGGTGCTGATCAAGATGGAGAAGACCGCCATCTGCGGCACCGACCTGCACATCTACAAGTGGGACGAGTGGAGCCAGCGCACGATCAAGCCCGGCCTGACCATCGGCCACGAGTTCGTCGGCCGCATCGTCGACATCGGCCCGGGCGTCACCGGCTACAAGGTCGGCGACCGCGTCTCCGCCGAAGGCCATATCGTCTGCGGCCACTGCCGCAACTGCCGCGCCGGCCGCCAGCACCTGTGTCCGAACACGGTAGGCATCGGCGTGAACCGCAACGGCGCGTTCGCCGAATACATGACCATGCCGGCCTCCAACCTGTGGCCGATCCCGGACCAGATCCCCTCCGAGCTGGCCGCCTTCTTCGATCCCTACGGCAACGCCGCGCACTGCGCGCTGGAGTTCGACCTGATCGGCGAGGACGTGCTGATCACCGGCGCCGGCCCGATCGGCATCATCGCCGCCGGCATCGCCAAGCACGTAGGCGCGCGCAACGTGGTGGTGACCGACGTCAATGACTACCGCCTGAAGCTGGCCGCCGACATGGGCGCCACCCGCGTGGTGAATGTCGCCAACCAATCCTTGCGCGACGTGGTGAAGGACCTGCACATCGAAGGCTTCGACGTAGGACTGGAGATGAGCGGCAACCCGCGCGCCTTCAACGACATGCTCGACTGCATGTACCACGGCGGCAAGATCGCGCTGCTGGGCATCATGCCCCGCGGTGCCGGCATCGACTGGGACAAGGTGATCTTCAAGGGCCTCACCCTGCAGGGCATCTACGGCCGCCGCATGTACGAGACCTGGTACAAGATGACCCAGATGGTGCTCAGCGGCTTCCCGCTGCAGAAGGTGCTCACCCACCAGATCCATATCGACGACTTCCAGAAGGGCTTCGACCTGATGGACGCGGGCCATTGCGGCAAGGTCGTGTGCTCCTGGCTTTGATTCGAACGAGCTTTGAGCACAGCCTGAAGGCTCCCGCGCCAAGCGTGCGCGGGAGCCAACCGAAAAGTGTCACGCACGGGTAAACTCGCCCCGCGACCGACGCTTATAGGACTTGGGTAGGGAGTGTGCGGCCGGGGTAGGACCGCTCGCCGTCGGGTCGCTAATCGACGGAGCATCGCCCGCATGGCAGACCAGGTTTCTTCCGGCAGTTCCCGGTTGGCGGCCGCGCAGACGCGCGCGCTCGCCGTGTACCGCTCGCGGCGTACGCGCAAGACGGCGCTGATCGTCGCCATCGTGCTGGTGCTGTTCGGCCTGTTCGGCTTTCTCGCCGCGCCGTCGATCATCCGCGGCCAGATCGAGAAGCGCGCCAGCGCCGCGCTGGATCGCCCGGTGACGCTGGGCAAGGTGCATCTCAATCCCTACACCCTGCGGCTGCAGCTGGACCAGCTGCATATCGGCGAGCGCGACGGCAAGACCGGCTTCGTCGACGTCGAGCAGATCGTCGCCAATACGTCCTGGTCGACCCTGTTCCGCCTGGCGCCGGTGCTGGACGAACTCTCGCTGCAGCAGCCGCGCATCCATATCGCGCGCACCGCCGACCAGCGTTTCAATTTCTCCGACATCATCGACCGCTACGCGTCGCAGCCGGCCGAGCCGGACGCCAAGCCGGCACGCTTCGCGCTGTCCAATATCAGCGTGCACGGCGGCGACATCGTGTTCGACGACCAGGCCGCCAAGGCCACCCATCACGTCGAACAACTGGAACTGGGCATTCCGTTCCTGGCCAACCTGCCCAGCAGCACCGACGTGTTCGTCAAGCCGCTGCTGGCGTTGAAGGTGGACGGCAGCCCGCTGCGCATCGAAGGCCAGACCAAGCCCTTCGCCAGCAACCGCGAATCCGCGATCGGCTTCCAGCTCGATCGCCTGGACCTGCCGCGCTACCTGGGCTATGTCCCCAAGCCGCTGCCCGTGGCGATTCCGAAGGGCCTGCTCAGCGGCAAGCTGGAACTCAACTTCGTGCAGACGCCGGAGGCGCCGCAGGTGCGTCTGAGCGGCAACCTGCAGCTGGACGATTTCGCCCTGGACAGCAGCAAGGGCGAGCCGATCGCCCGGCTCGGCCATGGCACGGCGGAGCTGGCGGACGTGCAGCCGCTGGTCTCGCGCTACCAGCTCGGCGCGCTGAAGCTGGAGCAGGCGCAGGTCTACTACACCGCGAGCGAGGGCGGGCACAGCAACTACGACACACTGACAGCACCGTCCGCGCCGGCCGATCCCGCCAAGAAAGCCGCGCCCACCGACCTGCGCATTGCCTCGATCGCGCTCACCGGCAGCGCCATCCATTACACCGACGCCACGCAGAACAAGCTCGACCTGGCCAACCTGCGCGGCAGCCTGCTCGGCCTGAGCATGCTCGCCGCGCCGCCGGCCAGGCTCGACCTCGCCGGCCAGTTGTTCGGCGGCGACATCGGCGCGAAGGGCACGCTGGACCTGGCCGCCGCGAAGCTCAACGCGGCGCTGGCGCTCAAGCAGGTGGACATGGTGCCGCTGCAGGCGATGGCAGGCTCCGCCATGGCCGCGCGCGCCGCCAAGGGCAAGCTCGGTGCCAACGGCCAGTTGCAGCTGGACTGGGGCAAGACCACCAACGTGCACCTGGCGCCGGCGCAGGCGACGGTCACCGACTTCGCCCTGGCGGCGGACGGCAAGAACCAGGCGGCGCCGGTGGCGTGGAACAAGCTGCAGGCGGATATCGAACAGATCGACCTGGCCTCGCGCCAGGCGCGCCTGAAGAGCCTGGTCGGCACCGGGCTGAGCCTGGATGTGCAGCGCGCCGCCAACGGCAACATCTCGCTTACCGAGCTGTTCGCTCCGCCGAAGACCAACGCAAAGACTGCGCCGCGCGCCAAGGCCAAGCCGACGGATGCGGAACCGGCATGGCAGTGGAGCATTGCCCACCTCGCCGTGGAGGACGGTGCCGTGCGCTTCGCCGACCACGCGGTGGGCAACGGCAAGCCGGCCGTGGTGGAAGTGAAGTCGCTCAAGGGCGGCATCGACGAGCTGAGCGACAAGTTCAACCAGCAGCGCGCGATGAAACTCGACGGCGCGATCGGCAAGGGCAGCTTCTCGCTCGCCGGCAAGGTGCAGCCCTCCCCCGCCCTGGCCGACCTGGACCTGACCACGCGCGGCCTGGACATCGCCACCTTCGCGCCGTACATCAGCGTGCCGCTCAACGTGACCATCTCCAGCGCGCGCCTGAGCGGCAAGGGCAAATTGCTTTACGACGGCCGCGGCAAGGAAGCCAAGTTCGGCTTCAAGGGCAACGCCGCGCTGGAACGCGTGCGCGTGCAGGACAAGGTCACCGGCGACGACTTCCTGCGCTGGAGCGCACTCAACGCCGGCAACCTGGACGTGGCCTACGGCAGCGGCACGCCGCGCATGCATGTGGGCAGCCTGGTGCTGAGCGCGTTTTACGCACGCATGATCGTCAATGCCAACGGCCGCCTGAATCTGGCGGACGTGGTGGCCAAGCCGGAACAGGAAGAACCCGTCTCGGTGACGCGCGCCGAAGCCAATGCGCCGGCGGCGCCAAAAGTGTCGAAGACGACGACCGAGACCGAGAAGCCCACCGAATCCATCGCGCCGGCGGCGGATATCCAACTGGGCCAGATCACGCTGTTGAACGGCCAGCTCAATTACACCGACAACTTCATCAAGCCCAACTACACCGCCAACCTCACCAAGGTCACCGGCAAGATCGGCGCCTTCGGCACCGCCGGCGGACCGCCGGCCGAGGTGGCCGTGCAGGCGCAGCTGGACGACAGCTCGCCGGTGGATATCAGCGGCACCATGAATCCGCTCGCGCCGGTGGCTTTCCTCGACATCCAGGGCAAGGCCAATGAGGTGGAGCTGACCCGGCTGAGCGCGTACTCCAGCAAGTACACCGGCTATCCGATCACGGCGGGCAAGCTCAGCGTGGACGTGAAGTACAACCTCGACCAGCGCAAGCTCAAAGCCGACAACCACATCTACATCACCCAGCTGACCTTCGGCGATCGCATCGAAGCGCCCGGCATCTCGCACCTGCCGGTGAAGCTGGCGGTGGCGCTGCTGAAGGACACGCAGGGCAATATCGACGTGAACGTGCCGGTGTCCGGCTCGCTGGACGATCCGCAGTTCAGCATGGGCGGCCTGATCTGGCGCGCCATCGGCAACCTGATCGTCAAGGCGGTGACCTCGCCGTTCCGCCTGCTCGGCTCGGCCTTCGGCGGCAGCAATCACGAAGACCTGGGCTATGTGGAATTCGACCCGGGCTCCGCGGTGCTCAACGCCGCCGCGCAGGAGCGCCTGGGCAAGGTCGTGGCGATGCTCAACCAGAAGACCGCGCTGACCCTGGACATCGTCGGCCGCACCGATCCGGCACAGGACCAGAACGGCCTGCGCAAGGTCACCGTGGAAGACATGGTGCGCAAGGAGAAGGTGCTGGACGACAACGGCAAGAACGCCGACACCTCTCCCGCCGCACTCGCCGCGGTGGCAATCACGCCCGACCAGGAAGAACGCTACCTGGCGCGCGCCTACAAGCATGCCGAGGACATCGACAAGCCGCGCAATGCGCTGGGCCTGAAGAAGTCGCTGGAACCGGACGAGATGCGCGCGCTGCTGGAGACCAATGTCAAGACCGATGATGCGGCGATGCGCGACCTGGCCGAGCGCCGCGCCAATGCGGTGCGCGACTGGCTGAAGGGCAAGCTGCCGGATAACCGGTATGGGATGAAGGATCCCAAGCTGACGCCGGAGGGGATCGACGACAAGGGCAAGACCACGCGGGTGGACTTCGGCTTGCATTGAGCAGGCCCGGACCGGCGTAGGTTGGGGTGAGCCGCAGGCGAACCCCAACGTGGCGTTTGTGATGTGAGGTCTGTTGGGGTTCGCCTGCGGCTCACCCCAACCTACGGCGGGTTTTCCGAAAGGCTCGGGTTTTCCGGCCGGCCGCAAAGGCTCACAATCGGCATCTTTCCCCCCAAGGGCCGATCCCGATGAGCTACCCCGACACCACCCAGGCGCGCTACGCCGCCGAGCTGGACTCCATCCGCGAGCAGGGCCTGTTCAAGGCCGAGCGCGTCATCGTCTCGCCGCAGTCGGCGCAGATCGAGCTGGAGGGCGGCCGCCGGGTGCTCAACTTCTGCGCCAACAACTACCTGGGCCTGGCCGACCATCCGCAAGTGATCCAGGCTGCCAAGGAGGCGCTGGACAGCCACGGCTTCGGCATGGCCTCGGTGCGCTTCATCTGCGGCACCCAGGACCTGCACAAGCAGCTGGAAAAGAAGATCGCCGAGTTCTTCGGCACCGAGGACACCATCCTCTACGCCGCCTGCTTCGACGCCAACGGCGGCCTGTACGAGCCGCTGCTGGGCGAAGAGGACGCCATCATCTCCGATGCGCTCAATCACGCCTCGATCATCGACGGCATCCGCCTGTGCAAGGCCAAGCGCTTCCGCTACGCCAACTGCGACATGGCGGACCTGGAGCAGCAGCTGCAGGCGGCCGACGCCGCCGGCGCGCGCACCAAGCTGATCACCACCGACGGCGCGTTCTCGATGGACGGCTTCATCGCGCCGCTGGACAAGATCGCCGCGCTGGCCGCCAAGTACAACGCCATGGTGCATATCGACGAATGCCATTGCACCGGCTTCCTCGGCGCCAGCGGCCGCGGCTCGGCCGAGGTCAACGGCGTGATGGACAAGATCGACATCTTCACCGGCACCCTGGGCAAGGCGCTCGGCGGCGCGCTCGGCGGCTTCACCACGGGTCGCGCGGAAGTGATCGAGCTGCTGCGCCAGCGCTCGCGTCCCTATCTGTTCTCCAATTCGCTGCCGCCGCACGTGGTAGCCGCGGCGCTGAAGGTGTTCGACATGCTCTCCAGCGCCGGCGAGCTGCGCCAGCGCGTGCAGGAGAACACGCGCTATTTCCGCGAGCAGATGACCCAGGCCGGCTTCGACATCAAGCCGGGCGTGCATCCGATCGTGCCGGTGATGATCTACGACGCCAAGAAGGCGCAGGCCATGGCGACCAGGCTCCTGGATGAAGGCATCTATGTCACCGGCTTCTTCTACCCCGTGGTGCCGCAGGGCCAGGCGCGCATCCGCACGCAGATGAGCGCGGCGCATACGCGCGAGCACCTGGATCGGGCGATCGCGGCGTTCACCAAGGTCGGCCGCGAGCTTGGCGTGATCGGCTGAAGCCAAGACGGGGGAGCGGATGCGCTCCCCCGCTTCGTCAATGCAGGGCGCTCAGCTCGGCGCGGTAACGCCAGGTTTCCGTGGTGGCCGACTGCACCGACTCGGCCATGTCGCGCTGCGCCGCCTCGTCGCCCGCCAGCAGCAACCCGGGGCTGCGCTCGAAGCGGTCGTAGCCGGACCAGCCATCGCGCGCCACCAGCAGCATGTACTGCGCGGTATCGCCGCCGGTCACCAGCCGGTACCAGGTGTGCGCCGGGGCGCCTTGTTCCTTCTGCAGGTTCTGGTGCACCCGCGCGAGTGCGCGCTCGAAGCGCGCTTCCATGCCCAGGCGGACGTGCACATGCGTCACCTGCATGGTGGCGCTGGGCTTGAGGTTTTCCAGCGGCGCGCCGGTGCTGACTGCGCGCAGCAGCACGTAGGCGGGCTGGCCCATCGGCGTCGCATGTGGCGCCACGTTGGCGCGGAAGTCGGCGCCGTCGCCGGCCACGTCCACCCGGTGGTCGAACGCGGCGAACGGCTCGCCCACGCTGGCGTCGACGAAATAGCCGCTGCGCTCGCCGTCCTCGATGGTCCAGGCATACCAGGACAGCGGGTCGCGGTGGGCGCGATGCCAGTCCAGATGATGGCGGTAGCCCTCCTCGAACTTCTCGGCGGCGCCGGGCTGCATGCGATAGACATAGAAGTGCGCGGCATCGCCGGAGCCGGCGTAGGCGGGCCAGGCGAGGCACAAGGCGAGCAGGAGCGTGAAACGGCGGCTCATTGGGGATTCCCGGTGGGCGGATCGATGGCGCGATTCTCGGCTTGCCGCTCCGCTCGGGGCCATGCGAATCTTTTTGGCCTCGCGGCGAAGTTTTTTTGCCCCTTCCCTCAGGGTTCCTGCGCATGAATGTGGAACTGCGTTACCTGCATGCCTTCCGCGCCGTCTGCGAAGGCGGCAGTCTGCGTGCGGCGGCGGCATCGCTGCATCGCACCGAGCAGGCGGTGAGCTACCAGTTGCGCAAGCTGGAGGAAGCGCTCGGCATGCCGCTGTTCCGCCGAGGGCAGGGGCCGCTGGTGCCCAATGCCGCGGGCGAGCGGCTGCTGGCGTTCTGCCGCGACATGGGCCGCGACCTGGCCAAGCTGCACGAGGCGATGCGCGACGAACCCGCGCAACCGCTGCGCATCGCGGCAGTGAGCGGCTTCGGACGCTACGAACTGCTGCCGCTGTTTCGCGAAGGGCCGCTGGCCGACGTGCCCATCCGCATGAGCTTTCCCACCGCCGAGGAAGTGGTGCGGCAGGTGGAGACGGGCGCGAGCGACCTGGGCTTCGTGCACCTGATGCTGCCGCACGGCGCCTTGCGCCTGGTTGCGGTGGGCATGGAACAGGCGGCCTTGATCGCGCCGGCGCGGCAGGCCTTGCCGACCCTGGATATCGCCACCTTGGCCGAGGCCGATTACGTCACCTACGACGAGAGCGACTATGTCTTCGCCACCTGGTTCACCCAGGTGCTGGGCGAGAAGCCGGCGCGCCTGCGCAGCGTGGCGCATTTCGAGGAGCTGGAGGAGGTATTGGACTGGGTGGCCGCCGGCCGCGGATTGTCGATCGTGCCGTATGCATGCGTGCGGGAAGCGGAAGCGCGCGGCGATGTCGTTGCCGTGGGACGCGAGAACAAGCCCTGCCTCAATACGATTTACGCTGTGATGGATCCGGCGCGTACGCATCCGCTGCAGGAGCGCACGCTGGAGGTAGTGCGGGAACTGCTCGGCGCCTGATCAGCGCGACAGCGCGGCGACTTCCCCAGGGCTCAGATGGCGCCACTGGCCCTTGGCCAGTTCGCCCAAAGGCAGGCTGCCGATTGCCACGCGGATCAGGCGCAGCACGCCAATGTCGTGCGCGGCCAGCAGGCGGCGGATATGGCGGTTGCGCCCTTCGTCCAGGACGATCTCCAGCCAGGCGTTCTTTTCGCCGGCGCGCAGCAGCACGGCTTGCTTCGCGGCCAGTCGCTCGCCCTCTTCCACCACGCCCTGGGCGAGGCGCTCCAGCAGTGCGGCGTCGGGCATGGCGTCGATCTGCACGTGGTAGGTCTTGTCGACGTGTTGGCGCGGCTCGGTGAGACGGGCGGCCCAGGCGCTGTCGTTGCTCAGCAGCAGCAAGCCCTCGCTGGCCTTGTCCAGGCGACCGACCGGGCCGAGCCAGGGCAGGCCGGCGTCTTTCAGCAGGTCGTAGACGGTATCGCGGCCGCGTTCGTCGGCGGCGCTGACCACGATGCCGCGGGGCTTGTTCAAGGCGATGTAGACGCGCTTCGCCTCGCCTACCGGTTCGCCGTCGAGCAGGATGCGCTGGCGCGTGGCGTCGGCGGGACGCTCGGGATCGAGCACGACGCGGCCCTCCACCTGGACTCGTCCTTCGCGCACGGCTTTTTCCGCCTGGCTGCGCGAGCACACGCCGAGCTTGCTGAGCACGCGTGCGAGCCCGTGCTTTGGCGCAGCTGACGGGTTTGCCGTGCGGCCAGGCGCGGTTCGCCTGCCCTGCCCTTGCTTTCGGTCCATGCCGGCCATCGTGCCCCGTTCCACCCAAAAGAAAAGCCCGGCTTGCGCCGGGCTTTTCCACGCGACCTTGCGGTCGAGATTACTGCTGGACCTGCAGCTCGGTGCGACGGTTACGGGCGCGGCCCGAATCCGTGTCGTTGCTGTCGATCGGGTCGTTCTTGCCGTGACCGATCGGGCCCTGCAGGCGGCTGGCATCGACGCCGTGGCCGGTCAGGTAGTCGAACACGATCTGCGCGCGACGCTCCGACAGGCTCTGGTTGTAGGCGTCCTTACCGACGGAATCGGTGTAGCCGGCAACCGTCACCTTCACCTGCGGGTAGCGCTGCAGGGTGTCGATGGCCTGGTCGAGAATGGCGATCGAGTCGGTGCTGGGCTCAGCCAGTGCCTTCTTGATGTCCTTCTCGCCCTTCTTCGGGCGGTCGAACTTGAAGTTCACGCCGCGCAGATCGATCACGACCTGCTTCGGGCAACCGTCCGGACCGACGATGGTACCGGCGGGCGTACCCGGGCACTTGTCGTCGCAGTCGTTCACGCCATCACCGTCGCTGTCCAGCTTGGAGCAGTCCGGAGCCGGCGGCGGCGGCGGGGTGGCTTCGACCGGAGCCGACGGCGGAGCGCCGAAGCGCGACACCACGCTGAAGCCCAGGAACCAGTCGCCGTAGCCGTTCTTCTCCGGCTGCGACTTGTCGTCCCAGTCGTAGCGGTAGCCGGCTTCCGCACGGATGTCGCTGCTGTCGGTGATCGACTTGGAGATACCGACGCCGAGCTCGGCGGCCGGCGACCAGGCCTTGTCGAAACGGCTGTGGTGGTAGCTGCCCATCACGCCGGCCAGCAGGTACGGACGCCATGCATCGGCGGCGCCGAAGTAGTAGCGAGCGGTCACGCCGTAGTTGTTGCTCGACCAGTTGCCGCCACCGACCTTCGAGTCGATGTCGCGCTTGGTGCGGTCGATGAACAGGTCGATCGAGGTGTTCGGCGCGATGAACTTGCCGACGCCCAGGCCGTAGTAAACCTGACGGCTGTTGGTGTTGCGGTCGGTGTCGTTGTAGTAGCCGCCGACGGTCGGGGCGATGTACCAACGGTCATCGAAACCGGCGGATGCGCTGGAGCTGTTGTCCTGCGCGTGAACGGCACCCACGCCGCCCAGGGCCAGGGCAATCAGAAAATACAAGCCCTTACGATTCATCAGGTGTCTCCTCGTTTATTGGTTTTCGCGTCCGTTCCACCCCAGACGGAAATCGCGCGTCAGAACTTCAGGGTTCGACATTGAGGGACCTCATGGTCCCTTGCTTGGCGTTCCTAACAGCAAGCCGCGCAGAGTGTAGCAAAACCGTTAAGAGATACACACGTCCCTTAACAGGCAAACGTGACAGCTTAAGTTTTTGGTGGGTTGTCGTTCAGGCAAATTTGCGTGAAAACATGCGTCACCGAAATTTCTTAGCTCGCTTCCCCGCCCAAAAGAAAAGCCCGGCTTGCGCCGGGCTCTTCCGACGACCTTGCGGTCGGTTTACTGCTGGACCTGCAGCTCGGTGCGACGGTTGCGGGCGCGGCCCGACTCCGTGTCGTTGCTGTCGATCGGGTCGGCTTCGCCGTGGCCGATCGGGCCCTGCAGGCGGCTGGCGTCGATGCCATGCGAGGTCAGGTAGTCGAACACGATCTGCGCGCGACGCTCCGACAGGCTCTGGTTGTAGGCGTCCGTACCGACCGAGTCGGTATAGCCGGCCACCGTGACCTTGACGTTCGGATAGCGGCCCAGCGTATCGATGGCCTGGTCCAGGATGGCGATGGAGTCGGCGGTCGGGGCGGCCAGGGCCTTGTTGATCTCGCCGGCCTTGACGTGACCCTTCTTCGGATAGTCGAACTTGAAGTTCACGCCACGCAGATCGATCACGACCTTCTGCGGGCAACCGTCCGGACCGACGATGGTACCGGCGGGCGTGCCCGGGCACTTGTCGTCGCAGTCGTTCACGCCGTCGCCGTCGCTGTCCAGCTTGGAGCAGTCCGGAGCCGGCGGCGGGGGCGGCGCGACGGTCGGGGCGGCCGGCGGAGCGCCGAAGCGCGACACCACGCTGAAGCCCAGGAACCAGTCGCCGTAGCCATCCTTCTCCGGCTGCGACTTGTCGTCCCAGTCGTAGCGATAGCCGGCTTCCGCACGGATGTCGCTGCTGTCGGTGATCGTCTTGGAAATGCCCACGCCGACTTCGGCGGCCGGCGACCAGGCCTTGTCGTAGCGGTTGTGGTGGTAGCTGCCCATCACGCCGGCCAGCAGGTACGGACGCCAGGCGTCCCACGCGCCGAAGTAGAAGCGCGCCGCGGCACCATAGTTGTTGTTGGACCAGTTGCCGCCACCGAGCTTCGAATCGATGTCGCGCTTGGTGCGATCGATGAACAGGTCGATCGAGGTGTTCGGGGCGATGAATTTGCCGACGCCCAGGCCGTAGTAGACCTGACGGCTGTTGGTGTTGCGGTCGGTATCGTTGTAGTAGCCGCCGACGGTCGGGGCGATGTACCAACGGTCATCGAAACCGGCGGGTGCGCTGGAGCTGCTGGTGTCCTGCGCATGAGCGGCACCCACGCCGCCCAGGGCAAGTGCGATCAGGAAGTACAAGCCCTTACGTTTCATCAGGTGTCTCCTCGTTTATTGGTTTTCGCGTCCGTTCCACCCCAGGCGAACGACCCCGCGGGCCATGCCGCCATGAGTCCCGGCCGAGACCGGCCTTGAAGCTAAACCACCCGAAACGGGCGCAGAGAGCTTAGCAAAAAACAAACAATTCTCCGAACGCCCGTTCAGTTTTTAGCTCACGCCGTCTTTACAACGTGAAGAGTTCCAGGAATTCCTGAACAGGCATGCTGTCGAGCCCGGCTGGGTCCGACGTGGCCTGGAGGATCGCCTTCACCCGGTGCGCCGGCAAGTGCCCGCGGATGGCCGCCTCGAATTTGCCGAGCAGGACCGGGATGCCCTCGGCGCGGCGCCGGCGGTGGCCGATCGGGTAGTCGATCGAGACCTTATCCGTATGGCTGCCGTCCTTGAAGAACACCTGCACCGAGTTGCCGATGTAGCGCCGGTCCGGGTCGAAGTAGTCCCGGGTGAACCGCGGGTTCTCGCTGACCGCCATCCGCTCGCGCAGCGCATCGATGCGCGGGTCGGCGGCGACCTCGTCGCCGTAGTCGTCGGCGGTGAGGCGGCCGAAGAGCAGGGGCACGGCCACCATGTACTGGATGCAATGGTCGCGGTCCGCGTAATTGGCCAGCGGGCCGGTCTTGTCGATGATGCGGGCGCCCGCCTCCTGGGTCTCGATCACCACCTGGTCGATTTCAGCGATCCTGCCGGCGACCTGGCCGTGCAGCCGCATGGCGCATTCCACCGCGGTCTGCGCATGGAACTCCGCCGGGTAGCTGAGCTTGAACAACACGTTCTCCATGACGTAGCTGCCGAATGGCCGCTCGAACTCGAAGGCCTTGCCCTCGAAGGCGACGTCGTAATAGCCCCAGGTCGCGGCGCTCAACGCCGACGGATAGCCCACCACGCCGCGGTCGACCGCGTTGATGGCGTGGATGACCGCGCGCCGGCAGGCGTCGCCGGCGGCCCAGCTCTTGCGCGGGCCGGTGTTCGGCGCGTGGCGGTAGCTGCGCAGGGCGCCGTTGTCGATCCAGCTGTGCGAGACGGCGGTGACGATCTGCTCCTTGCCGCCGCCCAGCATCGCGGTGGCTACCGCGGTGGAGGCCAGGCGCACCAGGATCACGTGGTCCTGCCCGACGCGGTTGAAACTGTTGCGCAGCGCGTAGCAGCCCTGGATCTCGTGGGCCTTGATCGCCCAGCCCAGCACGTCGCGCACGCTCGGGGCCCGGCCGCCTTCGCGCACGGCCTTGCGGCCGAGGTAGTCGGCCAGGGCCAGGATGGCGCCGAGGTTGTCGGAAGGGTGGCCCCATTCGGCGGCCAGCCAGGTGTCGTTGAAGTCCAGCCAGCGGATCTGCGTGCCGATGGCGAACGCCGCCTGCGCCGGGTCGAGTTCGTGGCTGGTGCCCGGCACCCTGGCGCCGCCCGGCAGGACGGCGCCGGGCACCAGCGGGCCCAGGTGCTTGACGCATTCCGGAAACTTCATCGCCAGCATCGCGCTGGCCAGCGAATCCAGCAGCATGTAGCGCGCGGTGTCGTAGGCCTCGGCCGAATCGATCCGGTAGTCGACGACGTAGTCGGCGATATCGACCATGGGCGGGTCGGGGTCGGGACGCCTGGCGGAGCGGAGGTCGTGCGTACTCATGGGACTCGCCTCCTGGTGGCGAAGCCTGTCGAGACCAGCCGACCATGTCGCCGTGGCAGCAGCGAGTCAATGCCCGGCCGCCGCCCTCGCCTCGCCGGCTCAGCCCGCCGGCACCCGCACCCAGCCCTCCATCAGCACGCGCGCGCTGCGGCTCATCACCGCCTTGGTGACGGTCCAGGCACCGTCGACCTGCGCGGCTTCCGCGCCAACCCGCAAGGTCCCCGACGGATGGCCGAAGCGCACCGCGTGCCGCTCGCCGCCACCGGCCGCCACGTTGACCAGCGTGCCCGGAATGGCCGCGGCGGTGCCGATGGCCACCGCCGCCGTACCCATCATGGCGTGGTGCAGCTTGCCCATCGACATGGCGCGCACCAGCAGGTCGACGTCGCCCGCCGCCACGCGCTTGCCGCTCGAAGCGAGGTAATCGGCCGGGCCCGCGACGAACGCCACCTTGGGCGTGTGCTGCCGCGTGGCGATCTCTTCGAGCGTAGCGATCAGCCCCATGCGCAATGCGCCGTGCGCGCGGATCGTCTCGAACATCGCCAGCGCCTTGGCATCGCTGTTGATGGCGTCCTGCAGCTCGGTGCCGGTATAGCCGATCGCGGCGGCCTCGACGAAGATCGTCGGGATGCCGGCATTGATCATGGTCGCCTTGAGCGTGCCGACGCCCGGCACCTCCAGGTCGTCGACCACGTGCCCGGTCGGGAACATCGCCCCGCCCGCACCGTCTTCCTCGGCGGCCGGATCCATGAATTCCAGCTGCACTTCGGCCGCGGGAAAGGTCACGCCGTCCAGCTCGAAATCGCCGGTCTCCTGTACCGCACCGTCGGTGATCGGCACGCGGGCGATGATGGTCTTGCCGATATTGGCCTGCCAGATGCGCACGACGGCAATGCCGTCGCGCGGCACGCGCGCGGGATCGACCAGGCCGTTGGCGATGGCGAACGGGCCAACCGCCGCCGACAGGTTGCCGCAGTTGCCGCTCCAGTCGACGAAGGCCTTGTCGATCGCGATCTGGCCGAACAGGTAATCCACGTCGTGGTCCGCACGGCTGCTGCGCGACACGATCACCGTCTTGCTGGTACTGGAAGTGGCGCCGCCCATGCCGTCGATCTGCTTGCCGTAGGGATCGGGGCTGCCGATCACCCGCTGCAGCAGCGCATCGCGCGCGGCGCCCGGCACCTGCGCCGCTGCGGGCAGGTCCTGCAGGCGGAAGAACACGCCCTTGCTGGTGCCGCCGCGCAGGTAGGTGGCGGGGATGCGCAACTGGGGCGCGTGGGCCTTGATCGTGTCGGTCATGGTCAAGCCGCCTGCGACGCTTCGAGGAAGTCCTGCGCGAAGCGCTGCAGCACGCCGCCGGCTTCGTAGATCGACACTTCCTCCGCGGTGTCGAGCCGGCAGGTCACCGGCACCTCGACGCGCTCGCCGTTGCGGCGGTGGATGACCAGGGTGAGCTGCGCGCGCGGCGTGCGCGCGCCGGTGACGTCGAACGTCTCGGTGCCGTCGATGCCCAGCGTCTTGCGGTCGGTGCCCGGCTGGAACTCCAGCGGCAGCACGCCCATGCCGATCAGGTTGGTGCGATGGATGCGTTCGAAGCCTTCGGCCGCGATCGCCTCCACGCCTGCGAGGCGCACGCCCTTCGCCGCCCAGTCGCGCGACGAGCCCTGCCCGTAGTCGGCGCCGGCGATCACGATCAGCGGCTGCTTGCGTTCCATGTAGGTCTCGATCGCTTCCCACATGCGCATGACCTTCCCTTCCGGCTCCACGCGCGCAAGCGAGCCCTTCTTCACTTCGCCGTCGACCACGGCCATCTCGTTGAGCAGGGTCGGGTTGGCGAAGGTGGCGCGCTGCGCGGTCAGGTGATCGCCGCGGTGGGTGGCGTACGAGTTGAAGTCTTCTTCCGGCAGGCCCATCCGCGCGAGGTATTCGCCCGCGGCGCTGTCGGCCATGATCGCGTTGGACGGGGACAGGTGGTCGGTGGTGATGTTGTCGCCCAGCACCGCCAGCGCGCGCATGCCCTTGAGCGTGCGCTCGCCGGCGAGCGCACCTTCCCAGTACGGCGGACGGCGGATATAGGTGCTCTGCGCGCGCCAGTCGTACAGCGGCGCGGCGCGGGTGCCGCTGCGGCCGGTGCGCGCGAACATCGGCTCGTAGACCTTGCGGAACTGCTCCGGCTTCACGCTGGCGGCGACGATCGTGTCGATCTCCTCATCGCTGGGCCAGATGTCCTTGAGCGTCACCGGCTGGCCGTTGGCGTCGATGCCAAGCACGTCCTGCTCGATGTCGAAGCGGATGGTGCCGGCGATGGCGTAGGCCACCACCAGCGGCGGCGAGGCAAGGAACGCCTGCTTGGCATACGGATGAATGCGGCCGTCGAAGTTGCGGTTGCCGGACAGCACGGCGGTGGCGTACAGGTCGCGCTCGACGATCTCCTGCTGGATCGCCGGATCGAGCGCACCGGACATGCCGTTGCACGTGGTGCAGGCGAACGCGACGATGCCGAAGCCGAGCTTCTCCAGCTCGGGCAGCAGGTTCGCTTCCTTCAGGTACAGCTCGACCGCCTTGGAACCGGGCGCGAGCGAGCTCTTCACCCAGGGCTTGCGGACCAGGCCGCGCGCGTTGGCATTGCGCGCCAGCAGCGCCGCCGCGATCACGTTGCGCGGATTGCTGGTGTTGGTGCAGCTGGTGATGGCGGCGATGATCACGGCGCCGTCGGGCATCTGGCCGGGCTGCTCCTGCCACTGCCCGGCGATGCCGCGCGCGGCGAGGTCGGCAGTCGGCAGGCGCTTGTGCGGATTGGATGGGCCCGCCATGTTGCGCACCACCGAGGACAGGTCGAAGCTCAGCGTGCGCTCGTACTGCGCGGCGGCCAGCGTGTCGGCCCACAGGCCGGCGGCCTTGGCGTAGGTCTCCACCAGCCGGACCTGCTCGTCGCTGCGGCCGGTCAGGCGCAGGTAGTCCAGGGTCTGGTCGTCGATGAAGAACATCGCGGCGGTGGCGCCGTACTCGGGCGCCATGTTGGAGATGGTGGCGCGATCGCCCAGGGTGAGGCTGGCCGCGCCTTCGCCGCGGAATTCGAGATACGCGCCGACCACTTTCTCCTGGCGCAGGAATTCGGTGAGCGCCAGCACGATGTCGGTGGCGGTGATCCCCGGCTGGCGCTTGCCGGTGAGCTCCACGCCGATGATGTCCGGCAGGCGCATCCACGAGGCGCGGCCGAGCATCACATTCTCTGCTTCCAGGCCACCGACGCCGATGGCGATGACGCCCAGCGCATCCACGTGCGGGGTGTGGCTGTCGGTGCCCACGCAGGTATCCGGATAGGCCACGCCCTTGCCTTGATCATCGTGTTGCACCTGGATCACCGGCGACATCTTCTCCAGGTTGATCTGGTGCATGATGCCGTTGCCCGGCGGAATCACGTCGACGTTCTCGAAGGCCTGCCTGGTCCACTCGATGAAGTGGAAGCGGTCTTCGTTGCGGCGATCCTCGATCGCGCGGTTCCTGGCAAAGGCGTTCGGATCGAAACCGCCGCACTCCACCGCCAGCGAGTGGTCGACGATCAGCTGCACCGGCACCACCGGATTGACCTTGGCCGGGTCGCCGCCGCGATCGGCGATGGCGTCGCGCAGGCCAGCCAGATCGACCAGCGCGGTCTGCCCGAGGATGTCATGGCACACCACGCGCGCCGGGAACCATGGGAAATCGCGTTCGCGCTTGCGCTCGATGATCTGCTTGAGCGACTCGGCGAGGATCGCCGGATCGCAACGGCGCACCAGGTTCTCGGCGAGCACGCGCGAGGTGTACGGCAGCGTGTCGTAGGCGCCCGGCTGGATCGCCTCCACGGCGGCGCGCGCGTCGAAATAATCCAGCGACGTGCCGGGGAGGGATTGGCGGTAGACGGTGTTCATAGGTATCGGGAATCCTGGCGAGTGCCCGCCCCGCGTCCGCCACCCGGCGGCCGCTGGTCGCGTTGCAAAACCGGCCTATTGTAGCGAGGGAAAGCCTTCCGCTTAAGGGCCTTGGCTTGACTGGTATGCACGGCGGCACCGACAATGGCCGGCACTGATCCCAAAGGGGAGTAGTTCCGGACGTCGCTGCATGCGGCGTCCGTGCAGTGGTCGTCATCACGGGCGGAGCACCGCCCCGGTCACTGCAGCGGTTCTGCCGGGAACGAGACTTTTGCGGTAATCACGAGGCTGCGTGCGCTCGTGGTTGCTGCATTCGTCCCGCGCGCAGGAACATACACCGCATGGATTTCCTCAGCCCCGAATTCTTCTCAGGCCTGCTGGCCATCGTCCTGCTCGACCTCGTGCTGGCGGGCGACAACGCCATCGTCATCGCGCTGGCCGCGCGCAACCTGCCCAAGAGCCTGCAGAAGAAGGCGGTGTTCTGGGGCACCTTCGGCGCGGTGGCGGTGCGCGTGGCGCTCACCGCGGTGGTGGTCTACCTGCTCAAGCTGCCCGGCCTGATGCTGGCCGGCGGCGTGCTGTTGCTGCCGATCGCCTGGAAACTGCTGCGCTCCGACGAGGGCGGGCACAAGGTCAGCGCCGCCGCCGGCTTCTGGTCGGCGATCCGCACCATCGTGGTGGCCGATGCGCTGATGGGCCTGGACAACGTGCTGGCCATCGCCGGCGCCTCGCGCGGCCACATGCCGCTGGTGATCATCGGCCTGGCGATCAGCGTGCCGCTGGTGGTGTGGGGTTCCACCCTGATCCTGAAGCTGATCGAGCGCTTCCCGGTCATCGTGTACATCGGCGCCGGCGCGATCGCCTGGACCGCGGCGCGCATGATCGCGCACGACCATCTGCTGGCGCCCTGGTTCGACGCGCACGGCTGGGCCCGCTATGCGCTGGACGCGCTGCTGGTGGCCGCCGTCTGCGGCGGCGGGTGGTACGTGCAGAAGCGGCGCGCGAGCACGAGGGCCGAAAGCGCCTGAGGACGAATGCGTGCGAAGAGCGGGAGCGAGCGACTCGCTCCCCTGGATCGCACCACCCTTCCCCGTCATTCCGGCGCAGGCCGGAATCCAGTAACGATCACGTCGAGACGAGCGACAACGCCACGCGTGACCTTCCTGCCTTAAGGCGACGATCGAGCGTGATCGCCACTGGATTCCGGCCTGCGCCGGAATGACGGGCATGTGGTGCCGGCCTCAATACATCATCGGCACCCGCACCGTCACCGTCGCATCCGGCGTATCGCGCGTCACCCCGACGCCCAGCGTGAAGTTGAGCGTCCGCTTATCGTTGAAGCGATACGAGCCGCCGATCAGCAAGGTGCCCAGCACGGTCTTGGCCGAGCCCGCCACGGTGCGGTTGTTCTGCTTGGTCACGCCCACCCAGCTCTGGTCGTAGCCGATGCTGAAGGAGGCCTTCTCGTTGAGCGCCAGGCCCATGCCGACGCTGAAGTCGACCACGTCGCCCACCTGCACCTTGCCCAGCTGCTCCTTGCCTGCCAGCAGCAGCGTGCGGCTGACGTGGTTGCGCGCGAAGTTGTGCAGGTAGCTGACGTTGCCGAAGAACACCACCGGATCGGACGGATACAGCCAGGTCACGCCCGGCTGCACGGAGTAGAAGCCGCTGCCGGTGGGCAGTTCCAGCGGCAGGCCGGTGCCGGTGGCGTTCTGCACACAACGTTGCACGCAATCGGTGGTGACTTCGAACGGGTCGCGCCCGGTGCGCGATTTCGCGCGCAGCCAGGCAATGTAGTACGGCTTGTCGGCGCCTCCGTCATTGAGCTGGTAGCGCAGCGTCGCCTCGACATCGCCCAGGCCGCTGCCGCTGGCGCCGAACACGCGATCGGTGGCGGTGCCGGTGAAGATCTCGCGACTGATCGTGTCGGTGTGCCCGTGCACGTAGGGGATGCGCACCTCGGCTTCCAATCGATTGGTGATGCCGTAGCGCAGCGCGACCGCGCCGGTCTGCGTGGTGGTCTTCACCTGGCGCACGTCGACCAGGCCGATCAGGAGGGCCGGGATGATGGTGTAGCCGACCAGCGCCACGCGGTCCGCCGACGAATAGCCGAACTGGTACGACGGCTCGACAATGAGCTTGCCGCGCGGCGTCAGCACGCCGGGCTGGTCGAAGATCGGCGCCACCTCGGGCGGCCGCGAGTCGCGCTGCGGCGCCTGGCCGACGGGCTGGGTGTCTTTCGGCACCGTAGCGGCCACCGCATCGGCGCCGGGCATCGGCAACGCCGTGGCCGAGGTGCCGGCCGCGCGGATATTGCCGGCGCGCTGCTTGTCCAGCACATCCAGGCCTACCGCCTGCCGCAGCTCCCGATACTGGGCCTCCTGCGCGGCGAGCGTGCGCTTCATGGCCTCGAGCTGCTCCATCTGCATGGCGATCTGGCTGCGCATTGCATCCAGGCGCTCGCCCTGCGTCTTGACCTGCTGGTGCAGGTCGTCGGGTGGCGTCGGGGCCGCCTGCTGCGCTGCGCCCGTGCCGACCAGCAGTACAAGGCCAGCGGCCGCCGCGATGCAGCGACGCCCGCAGCTGCCGCGCTTCGTCCGTTCGTGTCTTGCCCCATGGATCGTGATCATCGCCCTCCCCCTTCTCCTGATCGAAATATCGGCCGACGCTATGGCGCTGGTTTTCCCCTCAATCTCCAAAAACAGACCCTTCTCCCTCCGGGAGAAGGTGGCGGCAGCCGGATGAGGGTCCGGACGGAGGCAAGCGCACCGCTCCGCCCGTACCCTCACCCCAACCCCTCTCCCGATGGGAGAGGGGCTTTGCTCTCAGCGCCCGAGCGGATTGGCCAGCGCCGACTGCAGGCTCTGTCCGAGATTCAGACTGCGGAAGGCGCTCAGCGTGTTCACCGAAACATTGAGCGTGGTGATCGCCGCGATGCGCTGATTGTCGAGCGTGTTCTGCACCACCGCGGTGGCGGCGTTCCGGCCGAACGCGGCCGGGTCCACGCTGTTGCCCGCGCCGACCTGCACCACCGACGCGGTGTTGATCGCCGAGGACAGCGCGCCGGCCTGCGCCGGCGTCAGGTGGGCGACGTCCGGTATGTCGACGTGGGTGGAAACGACGAGCGCTCCGTTGACGTACACCACGCGGTCCAGTCCGAGCGCCGCCACCAGGCCGCCGCCGAGATCGAAGCCGCCGCGCGCCGCATCGAGGCGCGCCTCGCTTACCGGCGCCCATGACGCTACGCCCGGTTCGTCCGCATGCACCCGCGGCGCCACCAGGACCGACGAAGCCAGCAACGCCAGCCCGAGGCCGGCGCGAAGCGTGCGCATGCTCATATATCCCCCGGTCCCCGCTTGGGGATCGTGATGCCGTCCAGGCCGCGGCGATCGATGCCGGCGCCGAGCGGCGCCATCGGCGCGGCGCGCCAGTCGGAGGCGCTGTTGAACACCGCCAGCGTGCGGCGGTTGTGGATGACGAAGACCAGGCGGTTCTTCCACATCGCGTCGAAGCGTGTGCGCGGCAGTGAGCGCGTGCCCAGCGCGGGGTCGCCGATCAGTACGCGGTCGTCGCGCAAGCCCTTCACCACCACGAAGTGGTGATAGCCGCGCTCGTCGATCAGCACGATCGCGGGCAGGCGTTCCTGCTCGAGTTTCTCCAGCGGCACCTCGAAGCCGTCCGCGTCGAAACCGTTGGCGGCGAGGTAGCGCTTGATGTCCAGCAGCGAGAAGCCTTCCTTGCCGATCTTGGCGCGATCGCCGTGCGCATACATCTGCGCGAACGCCGCCTGCTCGTCGACCGGATAGCCATACTGGTAAGTCAGCAGCGTCGCCACCGCCGCCGAGCCGCAGCTGAAGTCGTACTTCTGCCGGATGGTGTTGCGGAAGCGCGCTTCCTTCAGGCTGGTCAGGCGCAGACTGATCCCCTGCCCCTGCGCGCCCGGCACCGGGATCGACGCCGCCGGCGCGGCGCCGTGCCAGCACAGCGCGGACAGCAGCAATACCGGCAGCCATGGCCTCACGGCGCTACTGCCGGAATTGCACGTTGATGATGGTGGCGTTCTGGATCAGCACGTTGTTGCCGGTGTTCTGGATCACCATCGGCACGCCGGAGGCGCCCTGGAAGGAGCCCGCGCTGATCGAGTTGTAGCCGGTGACGACATCGTCGGCCTGGTTGTTGCTGACGGTACCGTTGAGCGTCATCTTGTTGCTGACGTCAGTGCCGCCGCTCAGGCCGGCGAGCACGTCGATGTCGACGCGCCGGCCAAAGTCGGTCACGTCATCCGGACGCGATGCCGCCGCCGCGCGATACGCCGCGACCGGCGAAGCCGATAAATCACTGGCCGACGATTGCGCCTGCGCCCATCCGCAGGCAGCCAGACACAGGCACGCCGCGCCCGCAGCCCTGATCTTCCTCATGGCGGTTCTCCCTTGCGCAAACGTGGCGGGGCCGGAGCCCCGCCACGGGTCTGCTCGTCAATGGCCGACGTTGAGGTTGGCCTGCACGTTCACGCTCTGCTGCGTCAGTGCGGCCACGCCGCTGTTCTGCGCCATCACGGTCACGCCCGCCGCCGCTGCGGCTGCGCCTTCCATGTGGTTGGACATGTCGAAGGCGCCGGCATCGGCCCACGCCGCTCCGCCTGCCGCGCCCGCGCCACCGGCGCCGCCGGCCGCACCGCCGCCGGTGCCCATGCCGCCTTCGCCGCCCATGCCGCCCGCGCCCGCGGTCGCATCGGCCGCGCCGCTGGAGCCGCCGGTCGCCGACGCGCCGCCACTGGTCGAGGTCGAGGTGCCGCCGGTCGCCGCGCCGCCGGCCCAGGCGCCGCTGCCGCCGGTGGACGTGCCGCCGGTGCTGCGGCGGCGCGCGTCCGCGCTGGAATCGCCGGAGTTGTCACCGTCGCTGCCGCCGCCCCAGGCGCCCGCGCCGGCCACCGCCGCACCGCTGCTTGCCGAGCTGTCGCCCACGCCGCCACTGCGCGCACGCGCATTGCCACCGCCGCCGCCGGATCCGCCGCTGCCGCCGGTGCCGTAGCCGCCGTAGGCCTCGCCACCCGTGCCGCCGCGGGCGCCGTTGGCATTACCCCAGTTCTGCGCGACATTGCCGATGCCGCTGACCTGGATGTCGGTCACCGTGCCGTCGAGTCGGCTCACCGCCACTGCCTTGCTGTTGTTGAACGAGTTGGTGACCGCGGAGGTCGCCGTGCCGCCGTTGTTGGCCGACGCCGCACCCACCGCCGATGCGTTGGCATCGCCGACATTGTTGCGGTCGTTGCCCTGGCTCGAATTGGTTCGGGTATGGGTGGAGCTGTTGTTGTGCGAGTTGGTCGAGTTGTCGTCGTCTGCCATGGCGGGTAGCGTCAAGCCGATGCCAAGCAGTATTGCCGTGGCGATGAGTGTCTTGCGCATGGACTCTCTCCTGCGGAACAGTGGCCCCCTGGTACGCCGAGCTACGCGGCTTCCAAGCTTGGCAACATGCATGCCACTGCTTCGCATGATTTCTCGCCGCATGAAATCTTCGCTTGCAGTCAGTCACTTGCGCGATGAACGGCGGAATTTCCCGCAGGAAACGGCAGCGCGGATCGGGCTGGACTGCATCAATCGCGTTACGCCGCGAGCGCGTGGCCGCGCCGCTGCCGCGCAAGGCCGGGGCGAGCGCGGCCCCGCGCAGCATGGCCTGCGCCACGCTTCGCTACGCTGTAACGCTCGCGTTACGCCCTGTACCTGCGTATCGGCAACAAAGCATCACGCGCCGTCGACCGACGGCGCGTGCGATGCCTATAGATAGAAAAGCCTGCGCGGACACCCGCGCAGGCCGGGGATGCGCAGGGCTCAATACACCAGGGTGGTGGTCGAAGCCGTGGCGGTGATGCCGTAGTTGCACTGCGGGCTGGTCGAGCCGACCGGGAAATCCTTGGTCCACGGCGGGTTGGCAATCTGCACCTGGTTGAGGTTATAGACCGCGATGCTGGTGAAGGCGATCGAGCCGTTGCTCGGGTAGTGATTGCAACTGCTGACGCCATAGGCCTCCAGCACGCCGCCGAAGACCCAGTTCAGCGTGGCATAGGGGTTAGTGGTCAAGGTCGTGCTGGTGCCCTTGGTGACGTCCTTGGACACGATCTTCCAGGTCGCGCAGGTCACGCCGGGCGAGCAGTTGGAATAGGTGTCGCCGGTGATGCTGTCGCCCACCGACACGTTGATCGGCGAGCTGTGGTACGTGGTGCCGCTCACGCAGCAGTTCCAGCTGGCCATGGTCCACTTGTGGTCGTTGTAGCCGTTCCAGCCCAGCACGGGCTGCAGGATGGACTGCACGTTGGGCAGCTGCTCAAGGCCAGGGAAGAAATAGATCACCTGGCTGGCGGAGGTGGTCGGATTGCTCGGCACTTTCCAGCTGGCGACGATGCGGCCGATCGCCACGCTGCTGGAATAGTTGGTGTCGATCACCCAGCCGTTGATAGTGGGATTGTGCGCGGCCGGGAACGTCACCAGGCCGTTCGGCTCGATGCGCGTACCGTTGAGGGCGAAATGCGGCTGCGAGCACAGCGCGGGCTTGCGCAGCGAGCCGTCGACGCGCCGGATATTGCCGTCCTTGTGCAGCTCTTCGCCTTCATGCACTTCCTGCACGCAGGAAGGATCGAAATAGCCGTTGGGTGTCACCACGAAATTGCTGGGCACGCCTTGCGGACGCAGTGTCTGCTCCATCGTCCCGATCGAGGTGAGGGCGGCGTCGGGCTTGAGCGCGGCCTGCTCGGCCGCCTGCGCGCCTCCCGCGAAAGCCAGCAGGGACAAGGCGGCGATCAGCGATGCGCCGAACCAGCTCCGGCGCGTTCTTCCGATGAATCTATTCATGGGTCGCACACTCCTGATGACGGTTTGAATGAACGCCGTCCTGGCATGGTGCGCACCGTCGACGCACGCGGCTGCGTGTGCGAAGACAGGCCGCGCGTATGGCCGTCCAGATGGCCGGGCAAGTTGACACCGAATGCGCAACGCTTGCTGCGAATCGCGCGTACATCAGACGTGAATGGAACGCCGCGACGCCTTCACCGCGCGAAGACGATGCTGACGCGAACGCAAGAACCTGCGAAGCGTTACACGCGACAGATAAAAAAAGGGAGCCCGAAGGCTCCCTTTCTCCTGCGCGGCGCAAGGCGCCTTTAGCGTTTTTCGATCGGTACGTAGGCCTGGTCTTCGGGACCGGTGTAGTTCGCGCTGGGACGGATGATCTTGCCGTCCTGGCGCTGCTCGATCACGTGCGCGCTCCAGCCGGAGGTGCGCGCGATCACGAACAGCGGCGTGAACATCGCGGTGGGCACGCCCATCATGTGGTACGCGCTGGCCGAGAACCAGTCGAGGTTGGGGAACATCTTCTTCAGTTCCCACATCAGCTTCTCGATGCGCTCGGACACCTCGAACAGGGTCGGGTTGCCGCCCTCGGTGCACAGCTTGCGCGAGACTTCCTTGATGATCTCGTTGCGCGGATCGGACACGGTGTACACCGGATGGCCGAAGCCGATGATGATCTCCTTGCGCTCGACGCGGGCGCGGATGTCGGCTTCCGCCTCGGCCGCATTGCGGTAGCGCGCGATGATCTCCATCGCCACTTCGTTGGCACCGCCGTGCTTGGGGCCGCGCAGCGCGCCGATCGCGCCGGTGATGGCGGAGTACATGTCCGAGCCGGTGCCGGCGATCACGCGCGCGGCGAAGGTCGACGCGTTGAACTCGTGCTCGGCGTACAGGATCAGCGACTTGTCCAGCGCGTGCGCATGCAGCTCGCTGGCCTTCTTGCCGTGCAGCAGGTGCAGGAAATGCGCGGCGATCGACTCGTCGTCGGTCTCGGTCTCGATGCGCTTGCCGTTGTGGCTGAAGTGATACCAGTACAGCAGCATCGAGCCGAAGCTGGCCATCAGGCGGTCGGCGATGTCGCGCGCGCCGGTGAGGTTATGGTCGTCCTTCTCCGGCAGCACCGTGCCCAGCACCGAGCAGCCGGTGCGCATCACGTCCATCGGATGGGTGGCGGCCGGCAGCAGTTCCAGCGCGCTCTTCACCGGCGCGGGCAGGCCGCGCAGGCGCTTGAGCTTGGCGCGGTAGGCGTTGAGCTCGGCCCAGTTCGGCAGCACGCCGTGCACCAGCAGGTAGGCGACTTCCTCGAAGCAGCCCTTGGCGGCCAGGTCGTGGATGTCATAGCCGCGGTAATGCAGGTCGTTGCCGCTGCGGCCGACCGTACACAGCGCGGTGTTGCCCGCGGCCACGCCCGACAGGGCGACGGATTTCTTGGCCTTGGGGAGGACTTGCTCGCTCATCGATGGTTCTCCTGCACGCATGAATCTCAGGGACGGAGGCGGCTTGCGCCTCCGTGGGGAAAGCGGCGCTCAGCCCTTCCTGGCGAAGAGCTCGTCCAGGCGGCGCTCGAAGTCGTGGTAGCCGATGCGGTCGTACAGTTCCTCGCGCGTCTGCATGGTGTCGATCACGTTGCGCTGGTGGCCGTCGCGGCGGATCGCCTGGTAGACGTTCTCGGCGGCCTTGTTCATGGCGCGGAACGCGGACAGCGGATACAGCACGATGCCGACGCCGGCGCTGCGCAGCTCGTCCACGCTGAACAGCGGGGTCTTGCCGAACTCGGTGATATTGGCCAGCACCGGCGCCTTCACCGCATCGGCGAAGCGGCGGTAGGTCGGCAGGTCGTAGACCGCCTCGGCGAAGATGCCGTCGGCGCCGGCCTCGACGCAGGCGATGGCGCGCTCGATCGCCGCGTCCACGCCTTCGGTCTGGATAGCGTCGGTGCGCGCGATCAGGAAGAAATCGGCATCGGTCTTGGCATCCGCCGCAGCCTTCACGCGGTCGGCCATCTCGCCGGACGACACGATCTCCTTGCCCGGCCGGTGACCGCAGCGCTTCGCGCCGACCTGGTCCTCGATATGGCAGGCGGCCGCGCCGAACTTGATCAGGCTCTTCACCGTGCGGGCGATGTTGAACGCGCTCGGGCCGAAGCCGGTGTCGATGTCCACCATCAGCGGCAGGTCGCATACGTCGGTGATGCGGCGCACGTCGGTGAGCACGTCGTCCAGCGTATTGATGCCGAGGTCCGGCAGGCCCAGCGAACCGGCCGCGACGCCGCCGCCGGAAAGATAGATCGCGCGGTAGCCGGCGCGCCGGGCCAGCAGGGCATGGTTGGCGTTGATGGCGCCGATGACCTGCAGGGGCTGCTCTTCGGCCAGGGCGGCGCGGAAGCGTGCGCCGGGGGATGCGATCTGGGTCATGGAACCTCCGCGTAAAGCGGCGATTTTAGCGCGCGGGCGGGGCTCGACCCGTGCTGCGCCGCAGCAACGCATCGAGACGATCGGGTATGAAAAACGGCGATCTGCGGATCGCGAGGCGACGGCGACCCACCTACATTCGGGCGGATGAGCACCCCGAACCGACTTGCCACGCGCATCCTCCAGGGCCTGCTGATCGGCGTCGTCGCGGCCATCGCCACGCTGGCGATCGGTCAGTTCCACCCCGCGACGCTGAAGACGATGCAGGCCTTCGCCACCGCGGTGCTCGATCCGCTGGGGCAGGTGTTCCTGCGCCTGCTGTTCTTCGTGGTGATTCCGCTGGTGTTCGCCTCGCTCGCCTCGGGCGTGGCGCAACTGGGCCGGCTCGGCCGCCTGGGGCCGTTGGCCGCGCGCACCTTTGCGCTGTTCGCTGCCAACATGCTGATCGCGGTGGCGATCGGCCTGCTGATGATGAATCTGCTGCAGCCCGGCCATCAGCTGGAACCTGGCTCGCGCGAACGCCTGCTGCAGGAATACGGCGGCGGCGCGCACCGGGCGATGGAGCGCCGGCAACAGCAGCCGGACATGAGCCTGGCCACCGCGGTGGACATGTTCATGCCGCGCAATCTGCTGGGCGCCTTCGTCGGCCATGACCGCGGAGCGTTGGGCGACGTGCTGCCGCTGATCCTGTTCGCCATCCTGGTCGGCGCGGCCGCCACCCTGCTGGACGAGGACAAACGCCTGAAGCTGCAGTCCGGACTCGATCTGCTCAGCGAACTGATGACCGGCATCGTCGGCTTCGCCCTGCGGCTGGCGCCGGTGGCGGTGCCGGCGATGATCTATAGCGTGATCGTGAAGATCGGTACCGGCGTGCTGCTCACCCTCGCGGTATTCACGGCCGGCTGCGCGCTGGCGCTGGCGCTGCACCTGTTCGGCAGCTTGTCGCTATGGCTGCGCCTGCTGGCCGGACGTTCGCCACTGGCCTATTTCCGCCAGATCCGTCCGGTGCTGATCACCGCCTTCTCGACCAGTTCCAGCAGCGCCACCCTGCCCGCTTCGCTGGCGCTGGCGCGCGACGAGCTCCGGCTCAGGCCCAGCACTGCCGGCTTCGTGCTGCCGCTGGGCGCGACCATGAACATGAGCGGCACCGCTCTGTTCGAAGGTTGCGTGGTGCTGTTCGTGGCCCAGGCCTTCGGCGTGGACCTCACGCTGGGCCAGCAATGCGTGCTGATGTTGCTGGCGGTGCTCAGCGCGGTGGCGGTGGCCGGCATCCCCGGCGGATCGCTGCCGCTGATCGCGGGCCTGCTCGCCACCTTCGGCGTGCCGCCGGAGGGCATCGGCCTGGTGCTGGGCGTGGACCGCATCCTGGACATGCTGCGCACCACGGTGAACGTCGGCAGCGACCTGGTCACCGCCACGGTGGTGGATGCCGGGGCGGTCCGGGGCGACCACGCGGAGGCCTGATCCCGGCTGCCGTTCCCAAGTCCCCGATGCCGGGGCTCGCGTTCTTGTCACGGTAGGCAGCGCAGACTTCGCATCTTGCGCAAGGCCCGGCCGTCGATAGTCATTACCAATCGCCTCTATCCCAACTATCAATTAGATAAATGGGTACGCCGGCGCTATTCTTTAGGACTTCCAACCAACCACTACACGGGAAACTACCGATGTCGTTGATCAATACCCAAGTCAAACCGTTCAAGGCCCAGGCTTACAAGGACGGCCAGTTCGTCGAAGTGACGGATGCCAGCCTGAAGGGCAAGTGGTCCGTGGTGGTGTTCTACCCGGCCGACTTCACCTTCGTCTGCCCGACCGAGCTCGAGGACCTGGCCGACCACTACGCCGAGTTCCAGAAGCTCGGCGTGGAGATCTACGGCGTGTCGACCGACACCCATTTCGCCCACAAGGCGTGGCACGACACCTCCGACGCGATCAAGAAGGTGAAGTACACCCTGATCGGCGATCCGACCGGCACCATCACCCGCAACTTCGACGTGATGATCGAAGAAGAAGGCCTGGCGCTGCGCGGCACCTTCGTGATCAATCCGGAAGGCCAGATCAAGCTGTGCGAGATCCATGACAACGGCATCGGCCGCGACGCTTCCGAGCTGCTGCGCAAGGTGAAGGCCGCGCAGTACGTCGCCTCCCACCCGGGCGAAGTGTGCCCGGCCAAGTGGAAGGAAGGCGAGAAGACCCTGAAGCCCTCGCTCGACCTGGTTGGCAAGATCTAAGTCACCGCTTTCCCGTGACCTGCGGCCCGCTGCATCGGGCCGCCCCGGACCCGGCGTCCAGCCGGGTCCGCTTTCCGAAGCAAGCTGCCCGCGACGCCCGGCCTTCCGCCGGGTGCTCGTGGCACTCACCCCGAATTTTTTTGCAACAGCGGAGTAACCACCATGTTGGACGCCGATCTGAAGACCCAATTGCAGGCCTACCTCGAAAAGGTCACGCACCCGATCGAGCTGGTGGCCTCCCTCGACGACAGCGCTGCCTCGCAGGAGCTGGCGGGACTGCTGGAAGACATCGCCTCGCTGTCCGACAAGGTCAGCCTGAGCCGCACCGGCCACGACGCACGCAAGCCCTCCTTCGCGATCAGCCGCGTGGGCACCGACGTGCAGGTGCGCTTCGCCGGCATCCCGCTCGGCCATGAATTCACCTCGCTGGTGCTGGCCCTGCTGCAGGTTGGCGGCCATCCGTCCAAGGCCGCGCCGGAGCTGCTCGAGCAGGTGCGCAACCTCGAGGGCGAGTACCGCTTCGAGACCTTCATGTCGCTGTCCTGCCACAGCTGCCCGGATACGGTGCAGGCGCTGAACCTGATGAGCGTGGTCAATCCCAACATCAAGCATGTCGCCATCGATGGCGCGCTGTTCCAGGATGAGGTGAACGAGCGCCAGGTGATGGCGGTGCCCACCGTGTTCCTCAATGGCGAAGCGTTCGACCAGGGCCGCATGACCATCGAGCAGATCGTCACGCGTCTGGACACCGGCGCCGCCCAGCGCGACGCGAAGAAGATCGATGCCAAGGCCCCGTTCGACGTGCTGGTGGTCGGCGGCGGCCCCGCCGGCGCCGCGGCGGCGATCTACGCCGCGCGCAAGGGCATCCGCACCGGCGTGGCGGCCGAACGCTTCGGCGGCCAGGTGCTGGACACCATGGCGATCGAGAACTTCATCTCGGTCACCTACACCGAAGGCCCCAAGCTGGCCGCCTCGCTGGAGCAGCACGTGCACGAATACGACGTGGACGTGATGAACATGCAGCGCGCCGAGAAGCTGGTCGCCCCGGCCGATCCGAACGGCCTGTTCGAAGTGAAGCTGGTCAATGGCGCCACGCTGAAGTCCAAGACGGTGATCCTGTCCACCGGCGCGCGCTGGCGCAACATGAACGTGCCCGGCGAAAACGAATACCGCAACAAGGGCGTGACGTACTGCCCGCACTGCGACGGCCCGCTGTTCAAGGGCAAGCGCGTGGCGGTGATCGGCGGCGGCAACTCCGGCGTGGAAGCGGCGATCGACCTGGCCGGCATCGTCGGCCACGTCACCCTGCTGGAATTCGACGGCAAGCTGCGCGCCGACGAAGTCCTGCAGCGCAAGCTGCGCAGCCTGCCCAACGTGCGCATCGTCGTGAACGCACAGACCACCGAGGTGCAGGGCGACGGCCAGAAGGTCACCGCTCTGCTTTACACGGACCGCCAGAGCGGCGACAGCCAGCGCGTGGAACTGGAAGGCGTGTTCGTGCAGATCGGCCTGTTGCCCAACACCGAATGGCTGAAGGGCACGCTGAAGCTGTCGCCGCGCGGCGAGATCGAAGTGGATGCGCGCGGCGAGACCTCGATCCCCGGCGTGTTCGCGGCAGGCGACGTCACCACCGTGCCGTACAAGCAGATCGTGATCGCCATGGGCGAAGGCGCCAAGGCCTCGCTCAGCGCCTTCGACCACCTGATCCGCATGCCGGTGGTGGAAGCGGAAGCTGTCGCGGCCTGATCGTTTCAACTTCGCCCGCCCGGCGGGTCCCCGTTACGCCAACAGGCGGGGGCTCGTCGGGCGGGCGATTTTTAAAGCTCGTCATTCCGGCGCAGGCCGGAATCCAGTAACGGCAACGCTCGATTTTCGACTCACCGCAAAAGCAATCAAGTGAGACGTGACCTCTTGACCCGACCTTATCGCTACTGGATTCCGGCCTGCGCCGGAATGACGAGCTAAGACTGGTCGGGCCCACGCTCCAGCGCGCGACGGATCTCTTCCAGCGCCCCCGGATCGTCCAGCGTCGACAGATCGCCCGGATCGCGCTGTTCCGCCAAGGCCTGCAACGAACGCCGCAGCAGCTTGCCCGAGCGCGTCTTCGGCAGCGCATTCACCACGTATACGCGCGAAGGCCTGGCGATGCCGCCAAGCTGGTCGACCACGCGTTGCTGCATGGCCTGCGCCACCTGCCCCGCCTGCGCGCCGGCGTCCTGCTTGAGCGTGGCGAACACCACCGGCACCTGGCCTTTCAATTCGTCGCGCACGCCGATCACCGCCGCCTCCGCCACCGCAGGGTGCGTGGCGACCGACTCCTCGATCTCGCGCGTGCCCAGGCGATGCCCCGCCACGTTGATCACGTCGTCGGTGCGGCCGAGGATGGTGGTGTAGCCGTCCTCGTCGCGAATCGCCCAGTCCAGCGAGCTGTACAGCAGCTCCTTGAAGTGGCCGAAGTAGCTGCTCAGGTAACGCTCGTCGTCGCCCCATACCGTGCTCAGGCAGCCCGGCGGCAGCGGCGGCTCGAACACCAGCACGCCCTTGTGGCCCGGCGCAGCTTCCTCGCCGGTGGCCTCGTCGATCACCTTCATGCGATAGCCCGGCGCGGGCAGGCCCGGCGAGCCGAGCTTCACGCGCTTCAGCTCCAGCCCCGGCATCAGGGTGATCGCCGGCCAGCCTGTCTCGGTCTGCCAATAGTTGTCGATCACCGGCACGCCGAGGCCATCGGTGATCCAGTGCGCGGTCGGCTCGTCCAGCGGCTCGCCGGCAAGGAACAGCCACTGCAGCGAGGACAGGTCGTACTTGCGCAGCCAGGCCGGATCCTGCTTCTTCAGCACGCGGATGCCGGTGGGCGAAGAGAACATGGTGCGCACCGAGTAGCGCTCGCACAGATACCACCAGATGCCCGGGTCGGGCCGCGTGGGCAGGCCTTCGTACAGCAGCGAGGTGGCGCCGGCGATGAGCGGGCCGTAGACGTTGTACGAATGCCCCACCGCCCAGCCCACGTCCGAGGTGGAGAACATCACCTGCCCCGGCGCGATGTCGAAGATATAGCGGACCGACATCGCCATCGCCACCGCATAGCCGCCGACATCGCGCTGGATGCCCTTCGGCTTGCCGGTGGTGCCCGAGGTATAGAGCAGATAGCTCGGCTCATTCGATTCCAGCCACGCCACCGGTACCTCCGCCTGCTCGTGCGCCTTGCGCAACTGGGCGTAGTCCAGATCGCGCCCCGCCACGCGAGTCATCTGCGGATCGAGGCCGCGATCGACGATCAGCACATGCGGCGGCGGCGCGACGGACTGCTCCAGCGCCGCATCGACCAGCGGCTTGTACGGAATCACCTTGCCGCCACGCATGCCGGCATCGGCGGCGATCAGCAGCTTCGGCTGCGCATCGTCGATGCGCAAGGCGAGGTTGTGCGCCGCGAAGCCGCCGAACACCACCGAATGGATCGCGCCCAGGCGCGCGCAGGCGAGCATGGCGAACACCGCCTCGGCGATGTTCGGCAGGTAGATCACCACGCGGTCGCCGCGCTGCACATCGAGCGCCGCCAGGACGGCGGCGAATACATTCACTTCGCGATGCAGCTGGCGATAGCTCAGCTCGCGGGTCAAACCGGTCTCGGTGGAGATCGCCACCAGGGCGAGCTGATCGCCGCGCGCATCGAGGTGGCGATCGATGGCGTTGTAACAGAGGTTGGTGGTGCCCCCGACGAACCAGCGGCGGAACGGCGGGCGCGAATAATCGAGCACCTGCCGCGGCGGCGTCTGCCAATCGATCAGCTGCGCCTGCTCGGCCCAGAACGCCTCGGGCGCTTCGATCGAGTGCCGATAGAACGTCTCGTAGTCCATGTCCGCATCCGCCCCGCCTGGATAGACGGCAAGACTCACCCATGCGGCGAGAAGGATTGCACTAGACCTTGGTCGTACCGAACGGCGGGCTTTCTGGCTTCAAGTGGAATTAGCCAAAAGGCCTATTAGAACGATGCAATAAGCATAGGCATTAAAAAGCTAATGCATGGAAAATGCCAATCCCACCATCTTCACAAATGTGTTTGTCGCACTGAGAAATAAATCATGTAAATATCAAAAATAATCCCTAATTAACACGTGATTTTCACATTTATTCACTGAGTATCGGCCGCGCCCAGCAACGCGCGTTGAAGGTGCTCGGACGGGCATGGGGAAACGACGCGCACATGCCACTGGGACAGGGGAGTGGCTGATCCGTAAAGACATCCGTGATTTTCGATAACTGCCCTATTCCAGGACGGAGCAGGGCGGCGCGCGTGTCCCAGCGGAAGCCCATTACCAGACGCTCGGTTGCATTTCTCGGAGGAAATGGCGATGAGTAAACGACATGTGAGCACCGTGTTGAAACAGACCTTTCTCGTCACTTGCATGCTCGCCGCGGGCATCTCGCTGACGGCCTGCTCGGGTCACAGTTCCTATAAATCCGGCGGTGGCGGCAGCATCGTGAATCCCGGCGGCGCCGGTGGCGGTAGCGATGGCGGCGGTTCCGGCGGCGGCGATGGTTCGGGTGGCGGTGGCACCGGTGGTGGTGGTGGCGGTACCGGCACAGGTGGCGGCGGCACCGGGGGTGGCGGTGGTGGCACCGGCGGCGGTGGTGGCGGTACCGGAGGTGGCGGTGGGGGCACCGGCGGCGGTGGTGGTGATGGCGGCGGCACGGGTGGTGGCGGTACCGGCAGCACCACGCCCACCGGCGTGGTCGGCACCGTGGCGACCGGCGGCGGCAATATCGTCACCGCGGTGGGCAATACCGTCACCGGTATCGGCCAGCAGATTCCCAACACCACGATCCTCGGCAATACGCCGGTGACGCAGGGCCTGTCGGGCGTCGTCACCAATGTCGGCGAAGCCGTGGCCGACGTCGGCACCGGCCTGAAGAGCGGCCTTGGCCAGATCGGCAATACCAGCGATCCGGTCGGCACCACGGCGCTCGGCGCCAGCGGCGCGGTCGGCGATCTCGGCCAGGCGGTCACCAGTCTCGGTGGCACCGTGAAAGCGGCAGGCGCGTTCCAGGGTTCGCCGATCACACCGATCACCTCGCTGGTCGGCAACGTGGTGTCGAATGTCGGCACCGGCGTCAGCACGCTCGACACCGGCCTCAACGGCCAGCTCGCCGGCGGCCTGCCGAAGCAGTTGACGCAGACGCTCAGCAATACCGTGACGCCGCTGGCCCTCACCGGCCAGAACGGCAGCGCCAGCGGCAACCCGACCAACCTGGTCGCGGCGGTGTCGACGGCGGCCGGCGGCTCGGCCACGGGCCTGGGCAATGGGCTCAATGGGATCGGTGCGTCGCTGAGCGGCTCGCTCCCCGGCGGTCTCAACAATCCCACCACGTCCGCCCTGGGCAGCACGGTCAGCGGCCTCGGCAGCACGGTCAGCGCACTGGGCGGCGGTCTCACCAGCGGCCTGGGCCAGTCCGGCAGCATCGCCAACCCGGTCGGCGTGACGCTGGCCAGCACCGGCGGCGTCATCTCCGGCGTAGGCGCGACCACCAATGGCGTGAGCAATACGGTGGCGAGCCTCGGCAGCGGCCAGTTGTCCGGGCTCAACCCGGTGACCAGCCCGCTCGCGGCAGTGACGAACCAGGTGGGCACCGGCGTGACCAACCTCGGTGGACAAGTGGCCAATACCGCCAGCGGTCCGCTGCAGCCGGTCACCCAGGTGCTCAACAGCGTGGTCAACACGGTGGCCAACGCCACCACCACGCCGATCGGCACCGGCACCGCCGCGGGCGGCAGCAACGCAGTCGGCGGCCTGCTCGGTTCGCTCACCAGCACCGTGGGCGGCGCCACCGGCGTCGGCAGTACCACCGGCAGCACTTCGTCCAGCAACAACGGCGGATTGCTAGGCGGCCTGCTGAAGAAGTAAGCGGTAACGAAGAGGCGGCCGCACGGCCGCCTCTTCGCATGAGACATCCCTTCCCCGCCACGGCCTGCATGGCCGCGCTGCGCGCGCGTGGAAGGTCCAGCGACACTTACGGAGCGTCAGCGCATGAGGAGATGGTTGGTGTTCGCCACGGCCGCCGCGGCCTCGACCACCGGCTGGGCGCAGAGCCGCCCCCCGGTGCCCAACCCCTTGCAGACCCTGCCGCGCGTGGAAACGCCCGCCCGGCAACCCAGCGTCACCCTCAACGTGGAACAGCAGCGCAACGATCAGCTGGCCGCGCTGATGGCGCTCACCCTCACGCCGACGCGGATCGATATCGGCGGCGTGCATTCGGTGCCCTTCGACCAGGTGGCCGCGCTGTTCAAGCCGCTCACCGGCAAGACCGTGCGCATCGCCGACCTGGTCGCCGCCGCGGACGCCTGCACCAAGCTCTATCAGCAACACGACTACGCGCTGTCGTTCTGCTTCATTCCCGCGCAGAACTTCCAGGACGGCGTGGTCACCGTCAGCGTGGTGGAAGGCTATGTGGCCGCGGTCGACGTCAGCGGCGCGCCGGGCAACATGGAGCGGAAGATCCGCGCCATCGCCAGCCACATCACCGCCGACCGCCCCCTGCGCCGCAGCACGTTCGAGCGCTACATCCAGACCCTCGGCATGCTGCCCGGCGCCAAGATCGATGCCGACATCCCCGCGCCTACCACTACCGACGGCGCCACGCGCCTGAAGCTGGCGGTGAAGCGCCAGCGCTATGACATGAGTACCGGCATCGATACCAACCATCCCGGCGTGCAGGGCATCTTCGCCGGCACGCTCAATGGCATGACGCCGCTGGCGGAACAGTTCAACGCCTCCGTGCTCTACCCACCCGGCCGCGGCAAGCAGCAGTTCTACAGCGCCGGCTATGCGCAGATGCTCGGCTCCAGCGGCCTGATGGGACGGCTCAATGCATCGCACTACTACGGCAACCCGGACATCGACAACCAGCTGCCGTCCTACCTGCGCCACCGCCTCACCCAGGACCGGCTCGACCTCAGCCTCAGTTATCCGCTGCTGCTGAGCAGCCGGCGCAGCCTGATCCTCGGCGGCGGCCTGTACGGTTCCAACCAGCGCGACAAATACCGCAACCTCGACAACGGCGCGCAGCTGGAACTGCAGAACGACGTGCGCGTGCTGCACGCGGAACTGGACTTCACCCAGGCCGCGGAAAAGCGCACGCGGAAGCTCGGCTTCGGCATCGCGCAGGGTCTGGATGCGTTGGGCGCGGCCAGCCGCGGCCTCACCAATATCCCCGGCGCCTTCGTCGCCAATCCGACCGACGTGAGCTTCACGCGCTATAACCTCAATGCGATGCAGAGCGATACCTGGCCCGCGCACCTGGTGACGGTGGCCAGCGTGGTCGGCCAGTACAGCCATTACCGCCTGCCCTCCACCGAGCAGATCAGCTTCGGCGGGCCGCGCTTCGCGCTCGGCTACGATCCGGGCTCGGTATCCGGCGACAGCGGCTGGGGCGCGTCGCTGGAACTCAACCGCTCGTTCAAGGTGAGCGCGAAGTGGGTGACCATGCTCACTCCCTATGTGCTTGGCCAGATGGCGCGCGTCTATCTCAACGGCTCACGGCCGGCGGCGGACAGCCTGCAGACCGCGGCGCTCGGCCTGCGCCTCACCGACGGCAAGCACTACACGGTGGATGTCTCCGCCGCGCAACCGGTGGGTGACAAGACGCAGGACAACCTGGCGCGGCATACGCGGTATGACTTGACCTTCTCGTACCAGCTCTTCCCATAACCGAAACCTACGCACGTGAACCCTTCTCCCTCCAGGAGAAGGTGGCGGCAGCCGGATGAGGGTGCGGGCGGAGCGGTGCACATCACTTCCAAGCTCCGCCCGGACCCTCACCCCAACCCCTCTCTCCCACGGGGACTACCTTCGGGTCGCCGGAGGGAGAGGGGCTTCTAGTAGGTATGTGTTATTTGCCCCCCGCCCCCCGCCTGACAAGCTCCCGGACACCCTCCACCGGGACCTCGTCATGCCTGCGTTCTTCCGCCACTTCTATTTCTGGGTGCTGGCCGCGATCGTCGCGGGCGGACTGATCGGCCATTACGCGCCGGAGACCGGCGTGGCGCTCAAGCCGCTCGGCGACGGCTTCATCGCGCTGGTGAAGATGCTGATCGGGCCGATCATCTTCCTCACCGTGGTGCTGGGCATCGCCGGCGTGTCCGACGTGAAGAAGGTCGGCCGCGTCGGCGCGAAGGCGATCCTGTACTTCGAGGTGGTGTCGAGCTTCGCGCTGGTGATCGGCCTGGTGGTGGTCAATACGCTCAAGCCGGGTGCCGGCTTCAATGCCACGCCCGCATCGCTCGACGCCACGGCGGTGGCCAAGTACGCCAACGCCGCGCATGAGCAGGGCACTGTTCCGTTCCTGCTGCACCTGATCCCCAAGACCTTCAGCGACGCCTTCAGCGGCGACGGCGACCTGCTGCAGGTGCTGCTGCTGGCGCTGCTGTTCGGCTTTGCCATGATCCATCTCGGCGAGCGCGCCAGGCCGGTGATGACCTTCCTGGAAGCGCTGTCGAAAGTGTTCTTCCGCATCATGGGCATGATCATGCGCCTGGCCCCGCTGGGCGCCATGGGCGCGATGGCCTTCACCATCGGCAAGTACGGCGTGCACAGCCTGGGGCCGCTGCTGAAGCTGATGGGCAGCTTCTACCTGGCCTGCATCCTGTTCGTGGTGGTGGTACTCGGCGCCATCGCGCGCGCCACCGGCTTCAGCATCTTCAAGTTCCTGCGCTACATCCGCGAAGAGCTGCTGCTGGTGCTGGGCACCTCCTCGTCCGAATCGGCGCTGGTGCCGCTGATGCAGAAACTGGAGCGCCTGGGCTGCTCCAAGTCGGTAGTGGGCCTGGTGGTGCCCAGCGGCTATTCGTTCAACCTGGACGGCACCAATATCTACTTGACCATGGCCGCGATCTTCGTGGCGCAGGCGCTGGGCGTGGAACTCACGCTGAGCCAGGAACTGACCCTGCTCGCCGTCGCCATGCTCACCTCCAAGGGCGCCTCCGGCGTCACCGGCGCGGGCTTCATTACGCTCGCCGCCACCCTGGCGGTCGTACCGTCGGTGCCGGTCGCGGGCCTGTCGCTGATCCTCGGCATCGACCGCTTCATGAGCGAGGCGCGCGCGATCACCAACATCATCGGCAACGGCGTGGCCACCGTGGTGGTCTCGCACTGGGAGAAGGAACTCGACCACGCCAGCCTGCAGGCCGCGCTCGACGGCCGCTCGCCCTCGCCCGCCGCGGACGAGGCTCCCCTGCTCTCTGACGCCGGCTGAGCCGGCCCCACCCGCCATTCACGAGGCTGCGATGAAGACCTTCCCGAGCAAGACCCTCAGTGCCGTCATGCTGTGCACGCTGGGCCTGGCGCCGGCGGCGCGGGCGGCCGACGTCAACAACTGGCCGATCAAGTACACCACGGCCGGCGGCACCGAATGGGCGCTCTACGGCAACTACCAGTACGACTGGATGGACGTCCATCACAGCGACACCATCAAGGACTCGCACACCAACCGCCGCAAGGAATTCGGCTTCACCGCCAAGAAAAAGGGCGAGTGGGACGCGCTGGTCTACTTCGATTTCCAGTCCAGGCAATGGCTGGACGTGTACTGGCGCATGGAAACCAAATGGCTGTTCGGCCAGGACTACGGCAAGCTGCGCTTCGGCTACAGCAAGCTGCCGGTGGGCTTCGAAGGCGTCACCAGCGCGCGCAATGACAGCTTCGTGGAGATCGCGCTGCCGCTGCAGGCCATCTACGAGACGCGCCGCACCGGCGTCGACTGGGCCTATGAGCGCCCCACTTACCTGGTCAATGTCGGCTACTACTTCGGCGAGGATCTGCAAGGCGACAACGACGGCACCACCGTCGCCGCGCGTGCCGCGTGGACGCCGCTCAAGCAGGAAGGCGAAGTGGTGCACCTGGGCCTGTCCGCATCGATCGAAAATCCCGACGGCACCACCGACGGGCGCGGCGTCTACCACTCGCCCTCGGCGCGCTGGCGTTCGCGCCCCGAAGTGGGCCTCACCACCGTGCGCCTGATCGACTCCGGCTCGCTCACCCACGTCGACAGCAATCGCCGCCTTGGCTTCGAAGGCTTGTGGATCCACGGTCCGCTGTCGTTCCAGGGCGAGTACCTGCAGGCGCAGACCAAGCGCACCGACGGCCTGGCCGACTACACCGCGGACGGCTACTACGTGTTCGGCAGCTACGTGCTCACCGGCGAGTCGCGCCCCTACACCGCCGGCAACGTCGCCAACATCAAGCCGCGCGGTCCCTGGGGTGCGGTGGAGCTGCTGCTGCGCTACAGCGCGCTGGATCTGGACGACGGCAAGGTGCGCGGCGGCCGCGAGCACGACCTCACTTTCGGCGCCAACTGGTACCTGACCCAGCATTTCAAGTTCCAGGCGAACTACGTCAAGGCGCATTCCACGCACCTGGGCAAGCGCCAGGATCCGGACGTGTTCGAGCTGCGCGCCCAGGTGTATTTCTAAGCAACGGGAGCCGCAGCATGAGCAGCACCACCGCCGGACTCATCGCGCGCGCGCCCGCCATGACGGCCGGGCAGCGCCTGCGCTCGATCTTCAGTGGCTCGATCGGCAACCTGGTCGAGTGGTACGACTGGTACGTGTATTCGGCGTTCTCGCTGTACTTCGCCCAGGTGTTCTTTCCGGCCAGCGACCAGACCACGCAGCTGCTCAATACCTCGGGCATCTTCGCGGTCGGTTTTTTGATGCGCCCGCTGGGCGGCTGGCTGCTCGGCACCTTCGCCGACCGGCGCGGGCGCAAGGCGGCGCTGCTGCTGTCGGTGTTCATGATGAGCTTGGGCTCGCTGATCATCGGCCTGTCGCCCGGCTATGCGCAGATCGGCGTGGCCGCGCCGATCCTGCTGGTGCTGGCGCGCCTGCTGCAGGGGCTGTCGATCGGCGGCGAATACGGCACCTCGGCCACCTACCTGAGCGAAATGGCGCCGCGCGAGAGCCGCGGCTTCTGGTCGAGCATCCAATACGTGACCCTGGTGGCCGGGCAGCTGATCGCGCTGGCGCTGCTGGTGGTGCTGCAGCAATTCGTGCTGTCCACCCAGCAACTGCACGACTGGGGCTGGCGCATTCCGTTCCTGATCGGCGCGCTGCTGGCGGTGATCGCGGTCATCATCCGCCGCAACATGGACGAGACGGCCTCGTTCAAGAAAGCCAGGCAGCTGGAAAGCCCCCTGCGCACCCTGATGCGCCATCCGCGCGAAGTGCTCACGGTAATCGGCCTCACCATGGGCGGCACGCTCGCTTTCTATACGTTCACTACGTACATGCAGAAATTCCTGGTGAACTCCGCCGGGATGAGCAAGGCCGACGCCACCTCGATCTCCACCGCCGCGCTGTTCGTCTATGCGCTGCTGCAGCCGGCCTTCGGCGCCCTGTCGGACCGCATCGGCAGGCGGCCGCTGCTGATCGGCTTCGGCGTGCTCGGCGCACTGCTCACCTACCCCATCCTGTCGACGCTGAAAGAAGCGCACGACTGGTGGCAGGCATTCGGGCTGATCATGGCCGCGCTGATCATCGTCAGCGGCTATACCTCGATCAATGCGGTGGTGAAGGCGGAGTTGTTTCCCACCGAGATCCGCGCCATCGGCGTGGGCCTGCCGTACGCGCTGGCGCTGTCGGTGTTCGGCGGCACCGCGGAATACGTGGCGCTGTGGTTCAAGAAGATCGGCCACGAAGATTATTTCTACTGGTACGTCACCGCCTGCATCGCCTGCTCCCTGCTGGTATACATTGGCATGCGCGATACCCGGCGGCATTCGCGCATCGTCGAGGACTGACGCGCTTCGCCAACTAGGATGCCGCCGCGATCGAGGCGCTCTTTTCTCCTGACCCATGGCCATCCGGTTCCGCCACGGCAAGATCTTCGCCATCGCCGCACTGCTCGCCGCCGGCATGGCGCTGTCCGCCCTGCTCGCCTACCGCATCGCCCTGCGCCAGTCGCTGGGCCGCATGGCCGGCGACAGCGCACAGCAACTGCAGCTGCAATCGCTGGCCCTGCAGCGCCTGATCGACCGTTATCGCGTGCTGCCCGGTACGCTCGCGCTCGACCCGGAACTGCGCGCCGCCCTGCTCGCGCCGCCCGACGCGACCATGCAGCACTACCTCAACATCAAGCTGGAACACGCCAACGGCGTGACCCATGCATCGACGCTCACCCTGCTCGATCGCGACGGCCTCGCGCTGGCCGCCAACAACTGGCGCGAGCCGAGCAGCAATGTCGGCCACCGCTACGATTTCCGGCCGTATTTCCAGGGCGCGGTCGCCCATGGCGTCGGCACCTTCTACGCGGTAGGCATTTCCACTCATGTGCCCGGCTATTTCATCGCCGAGGCGGTGAAGGGGCCGCGCGGCGAAGTGATCGGCGTGATCTCGGTGAAGGTGCCGCTGGGCGAACTCGAACGCGAATGGCTGCATGGCGACGGCACGCTGCTGCTGAGCGACCGCAATGGCGTGGTCTTCCTCACCAACCAGCCCGAATGGGAATTCCGCGAACTGAGCCCGCTAAAGCCCAGCGAAGCGGCGCAGATGGAAGCCACCCGCCAGTACGAGGGCCAGCTGCTGCGCCGGGCCGACTATCGCGTGCTCGACGAACTCGGCGACGGCAGTCGCCTGGTGCGCATCGTGGAACCGGCCGGCCGCGGCGCCCGGCTGTGGAGCTCGCTCGAGCTGCCGCTGGAAGGCTGGTCGCTGCACCTGCTGCGTAACGCCGCCGGCAGCCTCGCCACCGCGCGCCTGGCCGCCGCCGTGGCCGCGGGGGCCTGGGCGCCGCTGATCCTGCTGGGGCTGTTCCTGCAGCAGCGCCGCCGCCTGATCCAGCACCGGCTGCAGAGCCGCGCCGAGCTGGAACGCCTGGTCGCCCACTACACCGGCGAGCTGCGCTCGGCGCAGGACAGCGTGGTGCAGGCGGCGGAGGCCGCGGCCAGCCGTAATGCCAGCCTGGAACATCTGCCGCAAGGCGTCAGCGTGGTCGACCGGGAGCTGCGCCTGGTGGCCTGGAACACGCGCTACCAGGAGATCTTCAAATTCCCGCCCGGCCTGCTGCAGACCGGCATGCCGATCGAGGACGTGCTGCGCTACAACGCGCGCCTGGGCCGGCTCGGGCCGGGCTCGGTAGAGGAAGCGATCCAGCGCCGCCTGGACCATATGCGCAGTGGCTCGGCGCATATGTTCGAGCGCGAGCGCCCCGACGGCAGCGTGCTGGAAATCCGCGGCAACCCGCTGCCCGGCGGCGGCTTCGTCACCAGCTTCGCCGACATCACCGCGTACAAAGCCGCGGCACGCGACCTGCGCAACCTCGCCACCACGCTGGAACAGCGTATCGAGGAACGCACGCACGACCTCGAAGCCGCCAAGGCCGAAGCCGAACATGCCAACCGCGGCAAGACGCGCTTCGTCGCCGCCGCCGTGCACGACCTGCTGCAACCGCTGAACGCCGCGCGCATGTATGTCGGCGTGCTGCGCGGCCGCCTGCCCGGCGGCGACGACCGCGCACTGGCCGATCGCGTGGAAAGCGCGCTGCAGGCGCAGGACGACCTGCTCGCCAGCCTGCTCGACATGGCGCGCCTTGAAGCCGGCGCGCTGTCGGCCAGGGCGGTGGACCTGCCGCTGGAGCCGTTGCTCACCGGACTGGCGCGGCAGTTCGGCATCCTCGCGCAATCGCGCGGGCTGGCGCTGCATTACGTGCCCTGCCAGGCGACGGTGCACAGCGATCCGCTGCTGCTGCGCCGCGTGCTGCAGAACTTTCTTTCCAATGCGATCCATTACACGCCGCGCGGGCGCGTGCTGCTCGGATGCCGCCGTGTGGATGCTGGCGTGCGCATCGAAGTGTGGGATACCGGCGTGGGCATTCCGGAGGCGAAACGGCAGGCGATCTTCGAGGAGTTCCGCCGGCTGGATACCGGCATCGAGCGCGACGGGCGCAGCGCGGGGCTCGGCTTGTCGATCGTCGACCGCATCGCGCGACTGCTCGACCACCGCATCGGGCTGCGTTCCTGGCCTGAGCGCGGCAGCGCGTTCTCGGTGACGGTGCCGTATGGCGATCCGGCAGGTGTGCCCGCGGCCCCTGTCGCCAGTTCGGCCGTGACGGACGAGGATTCGCCGCTGCGTGGCTGCCGCGTGTGGTGCATCGACGATGCGCCGCGCGTGCGCGAGGCGACGGGTGCCTTGCTGCGGCACTGGGGATGCGAGGCGACGCTGGTCGAGAGCGCCGAGCAGGCGATGGTGCTTGCGCGCGTGGGCGAGGCGCCGGATCTGCTGTTGCTGGACTATCAGCTCGGTGCGGATGTCACCGGGTTGGATCTGTTGCCGCGCCTCGCCGGGCGCTGGGGTGTACAGCCGCCGACCATCGTGCTGTCGGCGCAGAAGGATGCGCAGACGCGAATGCGCGTGCAGGAGGCTGGCTTGCGCTTTTTGCCGAAGCCGGCGGCGCCGGCGGCGCTGCGGGCCGTGATATCGCAGGCATTGCTCGCCAGCGGCGCCTCGTAGGTTGGGGTGAGCGCAGCGAACCCCAACGGGTGGCGCAATCGAAGATCGACGCGACGGTCGGCGTGAGAGGTTCGTTGGGGTTCGCTGTGCTCACCCCAACCTACGGGGACTCGTCGAGATCCAGCGACTTTGCGAGTACCGCCGCCTGCGTGCGGGAGCGGCAGTCGAGTTTCTTCAGGACCGCCGTCACGTGGATCTTCACGGTGTTCTCGGCCAGGCCGAGCTGGTCGGCGATCTGTTTGTTGAGCAGGCCTTCAGCGAGCAGCATCAGTACGCGCAGCTGCTGGGGTGTCAGCTGTGCCAGGCGCGACGCAAGCGTCGCATCATCTTCGCTGCGCTCGGCCTTCTCGGCCGGAAACCAGCTGCCGCCCGCGAGCACCTCATGCACCGCCGCACCCAACGCACCTACCGGCGCGGACTTTGAAACGAATCCTGCGGCGCCGAACTGCTGTGCGCGGCGCACCGTGCGTGGATGGTCGTTCGAGGAAATCACGATCACCGGCACTTCCGGGCGCTCGCCGCGCAGCAGCACCAGCGAGGAGAAGCCCATCGCGCCGGGCATGGCCAGGTCCAGCAGCACCAGGTCGATCACCGCCTCGTCGGCCAGCGCCGCTTCGACGGCGCTCTGGCTGGCCACTTCGAGCATCCGGCCGTCGGGCAGCGCCTCGCGCAGCGCATGCAGCACCGCGGCGCGGAACATCGGGTGATCGTCGGCGACAAGAATGGTTTGCACGGCTGACCTCGTCTGACCGGCCCGCCCGGCGGGGCGCAACCAGGGATTGCTTTTAGCAGAGGCGCTCAGCCACGGCTATCGCCGGGCTTGACCCTTACGTAACGTAAGGCCCCAGTGTGCGGCCCGCACCGAAGGAGAACTCCATGCTGTTGACCGTTGGCGAACTTGCGCGGCGTTGCGGGCTGACTGTCCGCACCCTGCACCACTACGACGCCATCGGCCTGCTGAAGCCTTCGGTGCGCTCCGCCGCCGGTTATCGACTCTACGATCGGGCCAATATCGAGTGCCTGCATCGGATCCAGGCCCTGCACCAGCTGGGCCTGTCGCTGACCGCGATCGGAGACGCCCTGTCCGGGCCCCAGGCGCCGCTGCCGGAGGTGATCGATCGCCAGCTCGCCCACCTCGACCGCGAGCTGGCCAAGACCGCGCTGCTGCGCGAGCGGCTGCTCCGGCTGCGCACGCAGCTGGAGGCCGGACAGTCCCCCGACCTGGCCGACTGGCTGGACACACTCGAGACCATGACCATGTACGAGAAGTATTTCTCTCCCGACGAACTGAAGACGCTGCCGCTGCATACCGACCCCGACGTGCTGCCCGACTGGAAGGCATTGGTCATGGCCGTGCAGGCGGCCATGGACCGCGGCGCGACCGCGCACGATGCCGACGTGCAGCTGCTGGCGCTGCGCTGGATGACGATGATCCAGCGCGGCACCGGCAACAACCCGGCCTTCCTGCTGCGGCTACGGGCCATCAACGAACAGGAGCCGGCCATGCGCGAGCGCAGCGGCATCACCCGGGAACTGGAGCGCTTCGTGGAGCAGGCGCTGATCGCCGCGCGGCTGTCGATCTTCGCCCGCTACCTGGATGCGCGGGAGATGGAGCGGATGCAGCTGCACTACGGCGCGCAGATGCATGCCTGGCCGGTGCTGATCGCGGAACTGCGCAACGCCATGACCGATGAGCTTCCGCCCGCGCACCCGCACGTGCAGGCCAAGGCGCGGCGCTGGATGGAACTGTTCCGCGCCTATGCCGGCGACGATCCGGCGACCCACGCGCGCATCCGCGAGGCCTATGCGAAGGAGCCGGAGCTGCGCAGCGGCAGCGCGGTGGACGACGCGCTGCTGGCCTATGTGCGCAGCGCGTGGGCGAGCGCGCAGACGGCGGCGCACTGAGCGGCACAACGAAGAAGGGCGGCCCCAAGGCCGCCCTTCCCTGCCTCGCTGCCGAAGCGGCTTACTTCTTGGCGAACAGATGTTCGACCGCGGCGCGCTCCTCGCGCAGTTCCTTGTCGGTCGCTTCCATGCGGGCGCGCGAGAAGTCGTTGACCGGCAGGCCCTGCACGATCTCGTACTTGCCGTTCTTCACCGTCACCGGATAGCCGTAGATCACGCCCGGGGCGATGCCGTACGAGCCGTCGGACGGGATGCCCATCGAGACCCAGTCGCCGTCAGCGGTGCCCAGCGCCCAGTCGCGCATGTGGTCGATCGCGGCCGAGGCGGCCGAGGCCGCCGACGAGGCGCCGCGCGCCTTGATGATCGCCGCGCCGCGCTGCTGCACGGTGGGGATGAAGTCGCTCTCGTACCAGGCCTGGTCGACCAGCTCGAGCGCGGCCTTGCCCTTCACCGAGGCCTGGTGCAGGTCCGGGTACTGGGTGGAGCTGTGGTTGCCCCAGATGGTGACCTTGTTGATGTCGGTGGTGTGCGCGCCGGTCTTCTCGGCCAGCTGCGACAGGGCGCGGTTGTGGTCCAGGCGCACCATCGCGGTGAAGCACTTCGGATCCAGGTCCGGGGCGTTCTGCTGGGCGATCAGCGCATTGGTGTTGGCCGGATTGCCGACCACCAGCACGCGCACGTCGCGCTTGGCGTGGTCGTTCAGCGCCTTGCCCTGCGGGCCGAAGATGGCGCCGTTGGCTTCCAGCAGGTCCTTGCGCTCCATGCCCGGGCCGCGCGGACGCGCGCCGACCAGCAGGGCGTAGTCGACGTCCTTGAAGGCCACGTTGACGTCGTCGGTGGCGACGATACCGGCCAGGGTCGGGAACGCGCAGTCGTTGAGCTCCATCACCACGCCCTGCAGGGACGGCAGCGCCGGGGTGATTTCCAGCAGGTGCAGGATCACCGGCTGATCCTTGCCGAGCATGTCGCCGGCGGCGATGCGGAACAGCAGGGCATAGCCGATCTGGCCGGCAGCGCCGGTAACGGCAACGCGAACGGGGGCTTTCATCACTTGCACTCCTTCATGGTCGGGTGGGCCAGGCCCACCGAATGGTGTTGGCGGGCCCTTGAGACCCACCGATACGGATGGATCAGCTCAGCTGCGCGAAGAAGGCCTGGATGCGTTCGAGGCCCGGCTTCAGCTGCGCCGTGGGACAGGTGTAGGAGATGCGCATCGCGCGCGGCTCGCCGAAGGCCGAACCGGGCACGCAGGCGACGCCGGTGGCTTCCAGCAGGGCCGCGCAGAACTCGACGTCGTTGGAGATTTTCGTGCCCTGGTGGCTCTTGCCGAAGGCGACGGAGATATCCGGGAACGCATAGAACGCACCCTGCGGACGCGGGCACACCACGCCGGGGATCGCCGTCAGCGCCTCGAACACCACGTCGCGCTTGCCGGCGAATTCCTCGCACTTGGCGCGCGGCACGTCCTGCGGGCCGCCGAAGGCCGCCACCGCGGCAGCAGTGATCACTTCCGGCACGCTGGTGATGTGGTTGGAATTGAGCGTGGTCACCGCCTTGGCCACCGACTCGGGGCCGGCGATCAGACCCACGCGCCAGCCGGGCATGCCGTAGGTCTTGGAGACCGAGTCGACGAACACCAGGCGCTCGCGCAACTCCGGTTGGGCGAACACGAAGTTGTGGTAGCCGATCCCGTCGAACACCATCGAGTTGTAGATGTCGTCGGTGACGATCCAGGTGTCCGGATACTTGACCAGCACGTCGGCCAGCGCGGCGATTTCCTCGCGCGTGTAGACCATGCCGGTGGGGTTGGACGGGTTGTTGAACAGGAACACCTTGGGCTTGCGCTGCAACGCCGCTTCGAGCTGCGCGGGCACCAGCTTGTAGTTCTGCTCCGGGCCGCAATGCAGCACGTTGGCCTTGGCGCCGACGATGTCCGCGATGTCGTGGTAGGTGGTCCAGTACGGCGCGGCGAAGCAGATCTCGTCGCCTTCGTCGAGCATCGCCTCGGCCAGGTTGTACAGCACCTGCTTGGCGCCGATGCCGATGGAGAGGTTCATGCGGCCGTAGCCGCTGAAGCCGAGCGCCTCGATGTGCCTGAGGAAGGCGTCCAGCAGCGGCTCGGCGCCGCGGTTGCTGCCGTACTGGCCGCTGTCGTGCTTGAGCGCCTCGCGCGCCGCCTCGTACACATGGTCGCCGGGGAGGAAGTTCGGCACGCCGATGGAGAAGCTGATGATGTCGCGGCCGGCGGCCTTGAGCTGCCTGGCCTTTTCGGCGATGACCATGATCGCGCTGGGCTTGGCGCGACCGACACGCTGGGCTAGCTGGGGCATGACTTCCTCTGGTTCGGGGGACGGAGGCAGCAAACCGGTGGATTTTAGCATGCGGCGCTGCCGCATCCGGCGCCCCCGCAAGTCCTTGCCACCCGGTGCATTCGGGGACCGGCCCGGGCATGATGCGCACGCTACCGGCCGCTTCGGCGCATTCCGGGACCGGGAGGCAGCGGGCCAACAGGAAGGCGCCCGCCAGTGGTACTCAGGGGACTATCCAACCATTGACGGAGGAGACGGGTATGCATTGGCTGTGGGTAATCATCGTCGGTCTGGTCGTCGGCCTGCTCGCCAAGGCCATCATGCCGGGCAAGGACCCGGGCGGCTTCATCATCACGGCCCTGCTGGGCATCGCCGGCTCCTTCATCTCCACCTATGTGGGCGAGCAGCTGGGCTGGTGGCCCGCGACGGGCTTCATGCATTTCCTCGGCTCGATCCTCGGCGCCGTGGTGCTGCTGCTGATCTACCACTTTGCGTTCAACCGCAATCGCACGGCCTGAGCATGAAAAAAGCCGCCGGCGGGTTGCCCCGCCGGCGGCTTTCATGTGTGCGCGAATGCTTAGGCCGACGCCTTGCTGCCGCCGAACAGCGAACCGGCCAGCGAGGCCAGCGCGCCCAGATCGATGCCGCTGCCGCCCTGCGGCACCTGGCCGTCGGGGGTGAGGTGATCCACCGCGTGCGGCAGCACCTGCGACAGCTGGCCGAGCAGCTGGCCCGGATCCACGCCCAGCTTGCCCGCGGCTTCCTGCACCACCGAGCCCAGGCCGCCGTTCTGCAGCGCCTGGCCCAGCTGGTCGCCGGAGACCGATTGATTGGCGCCGGTGCCGACCCACGACTGCGCCGCTTCGCCCAGGCCATGCTGCTGCAGGATGTTCAACAGGCCCTGCAGGCCGCCGGCCTTTTCGATCAGCTGGCCCGCCACGGAAATCAGCGAGCCGCCCTGTCCTTCCTGGCCGCCCTGCCCCAGCAGACTACCCAGGCCGCCCAGCAGATCATTGAGTGATGCCATGTTTGCTCTCCCTAAGATTGAAAGGTCTACCCCGGTAGCGCACGTCCGGCGCGTCCGGCGATTCTAGGCATGCCTCGGCTAGCCGCATGTGACGGCACCGTTAATGAAAGAAGGCCGCCGTCGTTGCCGACGGCGGCCTTCTTATTTCGCAAGAACGCGAGGCGCTCAGCCGCGCTGGTCGAGGATCGCGTTCCATTCCTTGACGCGGTCGCCCTGGGCGGCCAGCAGCGCGTCGACGTCGCCCTCGACGGTGGCCTTCTCGATCACGTCGTCCTGGCGGATCGCATCGACCACCTTCTGGTCTTCCGCGCTGACCACTTCGCCGAACACGCTGTGCTTGCCATCCAGCCACGGCGTGGCGCCGTGGGTGATGAAGAACTGGCTGCCGTTGGTGCGCGGACCGGCGTTGGCCATCGACAGCACGCCGGGCTTGTCGTGGCGCAGCGAGGGATTGAACTCGTCCTCGAACTTGTAGCCCGGGCCGCCGCGGCCGCTGCCCTCGGGGCAGCCGCCCTGGACCATGAAGTCGTTGATCACGCGGTGGAAGCTCAGGCCATCGTAGTAACCGCGGCGCACCAGGTTGACGAAGCTGGCCACGGTCACCGGCGTCTTGTCGTCGTGCAGGCGCAGGTGGATGGGGCCGCGGTTGGTGGTGAGGGTTACGTTGATGGTCATCGGTACTCCTTAGGCTCTCGAGACGGCGCCGCTCCGGCAGCGGCGCGGAAACCGGCAAGGATACTCCAGCCGGCGGCTCAGGGCAGGCCGAGCGCCGCCCGCTCCATCGCCCCCGCGCCGCGGGGCCGGGCCGCCGGCACCGGCGGGGTGTCGCGCGGCCACGGCGCGTCGGCGTACAGGTGGCTCCACAGCCGATCCAGCGCCAGATAGCCGTACGGCAGCAGCGGCACGTGGCGCTCGCCGAAGCCCGGCAGTGGCAGGAAGGCATCGAAATGCTGCGCATGCGGCACCTTCCAGTACAGCGGATGGCGCCCCTGCGCGTGCAGCCAGGCCACGTAGGGTTCGGAGGTGAACGCCGTCGGCAGCAAGCCGTCCTCGGCGCCGTGCAGCACCCACAGCGGCAGCTCCGGACGCGGCAGCCGCACCGAGGTGGCGGCCACGCTGGCGTGCAGCCCGGCCACCTCCGCGCCGGTGCCGTCCCACAGCGCGCGCAGGCAGCGCGTGCCGGGCAGCGCGGGGTCCGCGGTCGCGTCCGTGCCGCCGAGCAGCGCGATGCCGTTGCCGGGCGGAATGCCGGCACCGTCCGCCCACCACGAGGCGCGGACGGCCGGCGAGGCGTCGGCGGTGGCGGCGTAGCGGAAGCCGCAAGGCATGTCCGTCGCGCCGCGGCGCAGATACGACGAGGCATAGCCGGCGGCGATCGCGCGCCACAGGTCGAAGGCCTGCGTGCTTGCCGCCACGTTCAGCGCGTCGTCGGTCCAACCGCCCTTGCGCAGATGTTCGTAGGCCTGCGCCGCCTGGGCCTGCGGCGTGTCGCCGCCGACCAGGCCCAGCTCGCGCAGGCTGGCGCAGCGGGCGAGCCAGGCAGCCGGCGGCTTGCCGTCCTTGCCGCGCGCCAGGGGCGTGCGGTCGAAGCGCGCGTCGCTCAGTGCGCAGGGCAGCCACAGCGCGGCGTCGGTGGCGTAGTCGTAGAGCGCACGGCCCTGGCCTTCGACGTGCACATTGGGCTCCAGCGCGACGACACCGGCGAGCACGCCTTCGTCGTCGAGGCCTGCCGCCTGCAACACCGCGCCGCCGCCGTTGGACAGTCCGGTGGCGATGATGCGCGTGTTCTGCGCGGTGAACGGCGCCTGCTCCGGATAGGCGCGATCGAGCATGGCCAGCCCGAAGCGCGCGGCCTGCAGTACGTGGCGGCCCCAGTCGGCTTCCGGATGATCGCCCGAGTGCAGGTGCTTGATCGCCACGCCCGCGTCGGCGGCAGCCTGCACCGGTTCGAATTCGAGCGGCGCCGAACCGCGCTTCGCGCGCGTGCCGTCCAGCTGCACGCCGCTGTCGTCGGCAGGGTCGAAGTAACCCGCGCCCGTGCCCTTGTCGGTATAGGCGACCGCGCAGCCGCGCGGCAGTCCCCACGCACCGGCCAGCGCGATCGCGCCGTAGATGCCGCGCGAACCGGACGATGCCGTCACCACCAGGCAGCGCCGCTGCGTGTCGAAACCATCGGGCAGCTGCAGCAGCACGCGGTGCGGTGCATGCGCGCCTGGAATGCGCGCAAAGGCCTGGTATTCGCGTCCCGGCACCGCGGGCACCGCGCCATAGACACGCCCGTAGCCGCCCAGCGGGCCGAGATCGGCGATGCCCTTCCAGCTGTTCTGGATCGCACGGCGGCGCAACTCGCCCGCGGTCGGATGCAGCGCATCGGCATATGGCGCCGGCGTCCCCGCCAACCCGGCCAGACCCAATCCCGCACTGAGCAGATCGTCGCTGCCGCGATGCTCGGTGATGCGCACGTCGCCTTGGATGAAATCCGGATCGCGCATGAAACCCTGTCCCGATCGGTGAGAGGAAGGCGGCTGCGCCGCGCAAGCGGCCAGCAGCGGCACCAGCAACAGCCAGGAGCGGTGGAGGATGGTCATCCGGACACCATAGCAACCGGCGGTTGGCGCGCCATCGTACGAAGGTACAGCAGGGGTTGTGGTGCAAATGCCTCAGTTTCCAAATTGGAACCCTTCTCCCGCCGGGAGAAGGTGGCGGCAGCCGGATGAGGGTTCGGCCGGAGCGATGCACATCACCCTTGCGCTCCGCCCGTACCCTCACCCCAACCCCTCTCCGTTCCAAATGGTGACCCTTCTCCCTCCGGGAGAAGGTGGCGGCAGCCGGATGAGGGTACGGGCGGAGCGGTGCACATCACTCTTGCGCTCCGCCCGTACCCTCACCCCAACCCCTCTCCCGGAGGGAGAGGGGATCACCTCTCCGTTCCAAATGGTGACCCTTCTCCCTCCGGGAGAAGGTGGCGGCAGCCGGATGAGGGTTCGGGCGGAGCGGTGCACATCACTCTTGCGCGCTGCCCGTACCCTCACCCCAACCCCTCTCCTGAGGGGAGAGGGGCTTTGCGTAGCGCTCCGCCCAAGCTAACGTCACTCGTCATGCCCACGCTGCTGATCGCCGACGACCATCCGCTGTTCCGCACGGCCCTGCGCCAGGCGGTGATGGAGAGCGTCGCCGACTGCGTGATCAACGAAGCCACCGACCTGCCGACCGCCCTCGCCGCGCTGGCCGCCGAACCCGACACCGACCTGGTCCTGCTCGACCTCAACATGCCGGGCAGCCAGGGCCTGTCCGGCCTCGCCGCGTTGCGCGGACAGCATCCGGGCGTGGCCGTGCTGGTGGTGTCCGCGCACGACGAGGCGCGCACCGTGCGCCGCGTGCTCGACCATGGCGCCGCGGGTTTCATCGCCAAGAGCGCTTCGCCGGCGAAAATCAGCGAGGCCGTGCGCACGGTGCTGGCCTGCGGCACCTGGCTGCCGGCCGAACTGGCGCAGGCCGTCGCCGCCCTGCCCGCCGATCCGGCGGATACCGAGCTCGCCACGCGGCTGGCGCGGCTCACCGAACAGCAATACCGCGTGCTCACCCTGCTCGGCGAAGGTCTGCTCAACAAGCAGATCGCCGACCGCCTGTCGATCCAGGAACGCACGGTGAAGGCGCATGTCACCGCGATCTTCGAGAAGCTCGGCGTGCGCAACCGCACCCAGGCCAGCCTGCTGCTGAACTCGCTCGCCTTGAGCGAACCCGCGCTGTAATCAGGCCATCGCCGTGGCCAGCCGTTGCAGCACCTGCTGCAGCGCCAGCGGCTTGAGCGGCTTGTAGAGCACCATCGCGCCGGCATCCAGGATGCGCTGGCGCAATTCGCCATCGCGGTCGGCGGTGAGGATCAGCGCCGGCACGCCGGGATGCGCGCGACGCACCGCACGCAACACGTCCAGCCCGGTGACGCCGTGATCGAGGTGATAGTCGAGCACATACAGATCCGGGCGCCACGGCGTCTCCAGCGCCTGGCGCGGCTGCGCGGCGACATGCACCTGCCAGCCCCAGCCCTGCAGCAGGGTGGCCAGCGCCGTGCGTGCGGCGGGTTCGTTGTCGAGCACCACGGCGCGGCCGGCTGCCACGCCATGCGCGATTTCCGCGGCGGCCGGCGGCGCGGATACCGGCTGCGCGCGCGGCACGTCGAGATGGAACACGCTGCCGCGTCCGGGCCAGGAGCGCAGCCCCAGCGGATGGTCGAGCAAGGCCGCCATGCGCTGCGCGATCGACAGCCCCAGGCCCAGGCCTTGGCCGCCGGCATGATTCAGGCGATGGAAGGCCTGGAAGATGCGCTCGCGTTCTTCCGGCGCGATGCCCGGGCCGGTATCCCATACCTCCAGCCGCACGCATGCGCCATGGCGGCGCAGGCCGAGCAGCACGCGCCCGCGTTCCGAATAGCGCAGCGCATTGGACAGGAAGTTCTGCAGCACGCGGCGCAGCAGCAGCGGATCCGAGCGCACCCACGCCGTGCTGTCGACCACGCTCAGGTGCATGCCGCGGTCGGCCGCCATCGCCTGGAATTCCGCCGCGAGCGGACCGAGCACCTCGCCCAGCGCGAACTCGCGCGGTTGCGCGCGCAAGCGTCCGCCTTCGAGACGGGCGATGTCCAGCAAGCCCGCCAGCAGACCTTCCGTCGCCGCCAGCGCACCTTGCAGATGACGCACCGTGGCTGCCTCGCCGCCGCGCTCGGCCAGCGCGTGCGCAAACAGCTGCGCGGCATGCAGCGGCTGCATCAGGTCATGGCTCACCGCCGCGAGGAAACGGCTCTTCGCCGCGTTCGCACGCTGCGCCTCGGCGGTGGCGTCAGCCAGCTCGCGCGTGCGTTCCTCCACGCGCTGCTCCAGCGTTTCGTTGGCGCCGCGCAGCGCATCCTCGGCGTGGCGGAACGCAGTGACATCGGTGAAGGTGGCGACGAAGCCGCCGCCCGGCATCGGATTGCCGCGGATCTCCACCACCGTGCCGTCGGGAAAACTGCGCTCGGACAGATGCCGCGTACCGGCGCGCATGTGCGTAAGCCTGCGTTGCACGCGTGCATCGACGTCGCCCGCGCCGATCATGCCGCGCGCAACGTTGTACCTCGTGAGATCCGCCACCGGCCGGCCGACCTGCAGCAGGCCGTCCGGATAGCCGAACAGGCTCGCATAGCGCCGGTTCCAGGCCACCAGGCGCAGCTCCGCGTCGACCACGCAGATGCCCTGGCTCATGTTCTCCAGCGCCGCCTCCAGTACGCGCTGGTTGAAGCGCAGGTCCTGCGCGGCCTCGCCGACGATGGCGGCGACCGTCTCCAGTTCATCGCGGCGCTGCTGCCGCACTACTTCCAGCAGCAGGCGCGCGGAGGCGGCGCCGATCACTGCCGCCAGTTCGTGTTCGACCTCGGCCACCCGCGCCGCGCTGGCGATGCCTTGCGCCGGCGCATCCTCGAACAGATGCGCCACGCGCTCGGCCGGCAGGAAGCGCGAGGCCAGCGCGTGCAGTTCGGCGATACCGATGCCGCCCACCACCGCGGGCTTGCGCGCACGGCCGAAACGCGAGCCGGCGACGGCGAGCATCGTGGCGATATTGGCGGCCAGCCCTGCCGCCACGGCACGGCCGAGGCGACTCCATTCATCGAGCCCGACGAAGCCGTCCGGCGACAACCAGCGCAATCCGTAGGACCAGCCGCTCCACCACGGCGCACCCGCGGGGAACATCGCCGGCAGCAAGATGTACAGCCACACCAGCGTGCCGGCGGCCAGCCCGGCCGCCACCGCACGCGGCCCGAGCTGCGGTCGAAACACCGCGGCCAGCAGCGCCGGCGCGAGACCCGCCAGCGCGGAGAACGAAATCGCGCCGATATCGGCCAGCACGTCGTTGCGCGCCAGCACGCGGCTGTACGCCCAGGCCAGCAGGATCACCGCGAGGATCGCCACGCGGCGCTGGTTGATCACTTCGCCGCGCAGGTCGCCGTGCTCGCCGCGTCCCCAGCCGGCCTGCACGCGCAGCGGCGCGATCAGGTGATTGACCACCATCAGGCTCAACGCCAGCGTCGCCACCACCACCATGCTGGTCGCCGCGCTCAGGCCGCCGAGGAAGGCCAGCAGCGCCAGGCCGTGCTGGCCGCGCGCCATCGGCAGCGCCAGCACGTAGAGATCGGACGGCACGCCGCTCGGCGCCAGCCAGGCGTCGCCCAGGCGCGCCAGCGGCAGGATCGGCAGCGCGATCAGCAGCATGTACAGCGGGAACAGCCAGCGTGCGGTGCGCAGGTGCGCACTGTCGCGGCACTCCACCACGCCGGCATGGAACTGGTGCGGCAGCGTGAACATCGCCAGCGCGCCGAGCAGGATCATCGCCGGGAAACCGGTGCTGTCGTGCGGCGGCGCAGCGGCGACCACGCCCGCGGGCAAGGGCGCGAACAGCAGCGAACCCAAGGCCAGCATCGCCGCCAGCTTGAACAGCGACTCGAACGCCATCGCCAGCACCAGCCCGCGGTTGTGCGCCATGGTCGAGGCGCGGCGGGTGCCGAACAGCATGGCGAACAGCGCCATCAGCAAGGCGACGTAAAGCGCGCTGTCCTGCCACGGCGCCGACTCCGCCACCTGCCCGCGGCTGAGCATGGCGAAGCTCATCGCCACGGCTTTCAGCTGCAGCGCGATGTACGGGACGATGCCGATCAGCACCACCACCGTCACCAGCGCGGCGAGTCCGGAATGACGGCCAAGACGCACCGCGATCAGATCGGCCAGCGACCCGGCGTTGTAGTCGCGCGCCAGCTGCACCAGCCGGCGCAGCACCGCGATGCCGAACAGATACATCAGGATCGCGCCGACGAAAGTCGGCGGCAGCCACCAGCCGGAACGGCTGGCCTGGGTCACGGTGCCGTAGAAGGTCCAGGACGTGCAATGGATCGCCAGCGACAGCGCGTAGACGATCGACCAGCGTTTTTCGAAGAGTGCGGGGCGGCGTTCGCCGAGCAATGCCACGCCGAACAGCAGGCCGAGCCAGATAAGCGCGGCGGTGGCGATGATGGTTGGGGTCAGCATGAGCAGGGCCTGTTCCGGCGCTTCCGCAAGCCCCCGCCCCTCACCCCAACCCTCTCCCAGGCGGGGAGAGGGAGATGCAGGCACTCGCGAAGATCCAATGAGAGCACGCGGCAAAGCTGCGGCGTTCCGCTTGTGCGCTTTTGCCTTTGCTCTTGATCTTCGGATCCCTTGGCGCGGCGGTGAGGGCTGGACGAAAAGGCCCCGAAGGGGGCGAGGACAGGAGTCCTCGCCTTTTTGACGGGACATGGATGTCCCGTCAAAAAGCCCGGCCAGCCCTCACGTACCCGCAGCAGCGAAGCTGCGGAGGGCGCCGTGCAGGGTGCCCTTCTCTT